>Ga0208863_1000728_pt1 | contig 26530 bp, 26 predicted proteins | sample RifOxyD3_FD_184040 | JGI IMG/M metagenome (GOLD analysis project Ga0208863, IMG submission 184040) | Soil microbial communities from Rifle, Colorado - Rifle Oxygen_injection D3 (SPAdes) | ecosystem: Environmental > Terrestrial > Deep subsurface > Rock core/Sediment | place: Rifle, Colorado...
GCTCCCCGGAAACCTCCGAGCTGGAAGCGCACCGGAAGTATCTGGATATTCAAGCGGTCCTCACCGGAAAAGAGGTGATTGGCTGGTGCCAGGCCGACGCACTGCAGATTGACACGCCCTATGACGCCGCTAAGGATGTGGAATTATACAGGCACCCCGAGCAAGGGATGCTGCGGGTAGACCTGTTTCCGGGAAATTTCATGGCCCTGTTCCCCCACGATGCCCACATGCCATCGCTCATGACCCAGCAAACACCTGTCTTTACAAAAAAAGTGGTGGTCAAGGTAGGCATGCATCTCTTATAAAAAGATATGGCTCCTCGACGTTTTGTGTGTAAACTGATCAGAGCTTCTGAGAATCCGCTGTATTCCGGATAAGACGAGGACCTCTACACGAAATATGACATCTAAGCCAGTGAGATCGCGTTCATCGAGAAGGTTGTCCGCCCGATGGAAATTCAATGGAGCCTCTGAGTATGAGTAAGCCAAAAAAGAACGTTGCCGCCGAGCATCCGGATGCGCTCTTTGGACGCGTCGTCTCCATCCTTGAACAGGCACAGGGCAATGTCGTCAGGGCTGTCAACACCAACATGGTGCTGGCCTACTGGTTGATCGGGCGAGAGATTGTTCAGGAATTGCAGGGGGGCGAGGAGCGGGCGGCGTACGGCAAAAAGGTCGTCGAAGAGCTGTCGGCACGGCTGACGGAGCGGTATGGGAAAGGGTTTTCCTCACAGGTGTTGTGGAGTTTCAGGCAATTCTACCTGGTGTATTCCGACAGGGATGCGATTCTCTTCCCGCCGGGAAGAGAATCTTCTACAGCAAGGATTCTCTCCCCAGCGGGAAGAGAATCGTCCGAGCCAGGGATTTCACGCCCAACAGGTACGGAATTGATTCCGCCAAATAAAAAGCACCCAGCGGGTGACGAATTACCGCAAGGTTTCTCGCCGCATCTCTCCTGGTCCCATTACCGCGCCCTGATGCGGGTAGAAAATGGCGCTGCCCGCGATTTCTACGAGCGGGAAGCCAGTGAATGCGGCTGGTCGAAGGCGCAACTGGAACGGCAGATTCACAGTTTTTACTACGACCGGATTGTTGCCAATCGCGGGGTGAAAGGGCTGCTGTCCGAAAAAAGGGAACGTCTGCCCGGCGAAAGGGTTCAGCCAGCCCATCTGCTCAAGTCGCCTATGGTGCTGGAGTTTCTGGGGCTCCCCAATTCCCGTGAGCTACATGAAAGCAGACTCGAACAGGCAATTATCGACAACTTGCAAAACTTTCTGCTGGAACTCGGCAAGGGTTTTTCTTTTGTCGCCCGCCAAAAGCGCATACGCTTTGGAGACGACGATTTCTACATTGATCTGGTTTTCTACAACTACGTCCTCAAATGCTTCCTGCTGATTGATCTGAAAATTGGCAAGCTGACCCACGCCGATGTCGGGCAGATGGACGGTTATGTCAGACTTTACGAAGACCGGTTCAAAATCCCCGGCGACAATCCCACCATCGGTCTGCTGCTCTGCTCGGACAAAAGCGAGGCGGTTGCCAAATACTCGATCCTGAACGAGAGCAGACAGATTTTTGCATCCAAATACCTGCCAAACCTGCCGACGGAAGAACAGCTCCGGCTGGAGATCGAGAAGGAACGGCATCTCATCGAGTCCACCCTGGAGGACCTCGCCGATGAGTAAGACCATTGAAGAAATCCTCGCGCCCAAGCCGGAAGCCATGCCGCGCATCTATGCCTACTCCATTGATGACGCGGCGCACAAGGGATGGTGCGGGTGGACCTGTTTCCGGAAAATTTCATGGCCCTGTTCCCCCACGATGTCCACATGCCATCGCTCATGACCCAGCAAACACCTGTCTTTACAAAAAAAGTAGTGGTCAAGGTAGGCATGCATCTCTTGTAAAAAGATATGGCTTCTCGACGTTTTGTGTGTAAACTGACAAGAGCTTCTGAGAATTCGCCGTATTCCGGATAAGATGCCCAGGAGGGACATAAAACGGATTTTCCTTCTCTTGATGCCCCTGCTCTTGATCGTACGGGTGCAGATCATGGTTGCAGAAAAAGTTGATTTTCCAAAGCCGGGGTTCTACGCCTATGAGGACACCAACCCTCAATACAAGAGCCTGCTCAAGATCGGCAACACCACGGTGGATGCCCAGATGCGGGAGTTCTACCGGAGTTCGTTTAATATGATAACAAGCCAGCAAGCTATCACGCTAACTCAGACCCCTTTCTGCCCCCAACTGCTGACCGAGGCCGGCGGCCGAATCCTTCGCCAGTCGCCGGATTACCTGCGACTGCTTGGCGTGCTGGGGGTGAGGAAGTGAAGAACGAGGCCACCTTTACTCGACTCATTGAGAGCATTCAAACCGCGCACCGCGAGTTGGCCGCGCAGGCAGGCAAAGCGGTCAACATCAGCCTTACCCTTCGCAACTGGCTGATCGGGTATTACATCGCCGAATACGAGATGAACGGCAAGGATCGGGCGGAGTATGGGGATCGGCTGTTCAGCGAACTCGCTAACCAATTAACAGGGATAAGCAATTGCAACCGGCGTCAACTTTACCGCTATCATCGGTTCTACAGCTTCCATCCCGGAATTGTGGGGACACTGCCCCCACAATTCAAACAACTGCCGCTGCTGGCTGAAAAGAGAATTGTGCCGACAGCGCCCGTGCAATCTGAACAGGTGTCACGGGATCTGATAACCCGGCTCAGCTACAGTCATTTTGACGAACTGGTTGATATTGACGATGCCACCAAACGGGCCTTTTACGAGATCGAGTGCATCCGCGGCAACTGGTCGGTGCGCGAACTCAAGCGCCAGATCGGCAGCCTCTACTACGAGCGCTCCGGTCTGTCGCTGGACAAGAAAAAACTAGCAAAACAGGCGCGGCAGGGGGCGGAGCCACAGCCGGTCTTCAACATCCGCGATCCCTACATCTTTGAATTCCTCGGCCTCAAACCCTCAGAGGTGATGAGTGAATCGCATCTGGAGCAGCAACTTACCGACAAGCTGCAAGCATTTCTGCTCGAACTCGGCCACGGTTTCTGCTTCGAGTCGCGTCAGAAACGCATCCTCATCGGCGACGAGCATTTTTTCGTCGATCTGGTCTTTTATCACCGCATCCTCAAATGTCATGTGCTGGTTGAACTGAAGCTGGAAAAGTTCAGCCATGAAAACCTCGGCCAGCTCAACACCTATGTGAGCTGGTACCGGCAACACATGATGACCGGCGGCGACAACCCGCCGGTAGGCATCTTGCTCTGCACCGACAAGAACCATGCCTTGGCCGAATACGCCCTGGCTGGCATGGACAACTAGTTGTTCGTTTCCAAATACCTGATGGAGCTGCCGAAGAAAGAGGATATGCAGGAATTTATCGAAGAACAAATGAGAGAAGCGTGATGGTGCGAGCAGAAGGGTAACTTGACGGCCAGCCCCTGGACGGGGAAGGAAAGTCCTGCGCAAACAACAGCGGCCAACAGGCTGAAGACCATTTCGTGGATACGCACGAGATGGTTGAGATCGGGTCGGCAACACGAGAGAGGACTGCCCAGAATAAGCAGTTTAGAACCAGCGTCCCCTTCGGCCTCGCCTGAAACCATGTGGTTAAGGGCAGTTTTGACGAATGAAAAATGGTGCCTTCTGTCAATGTCGTCTGGCCTCGGCATGCTTTACACTGGAAAATCTTGACTCTATGGTTTCTCCAGTAAGTGCCGTGCTGGTTGCTATTGCACTTGGGACAAATAAATCCATGTGGCCAGCGAGCATATTCAAGGATCGATTCACATTGCTGCTCTTTTCCATACTGAGCAAAAAACTGGTTCAAGCTCAGACCCTGTTGAAACTGAATTCGATTCATTTTCATGACGACCTCCTTTGGTTGTCATGAAAAATACCATAGGTACTGGGACATATAGCGTCCTACCAACCACACTGCGGAAGATTAGCGCATCAGGAAATGGGATGAAACGCATCCTTCTATCAGCCAATCCTGGCGGAAAAATTGGGAGCGGATTACCCCATTTTTTGCTTATTCTCCTGAGATACGCAAGGTCATCTATACGACTAACGCCATAGAATCATTGAATATGTCGCTACGAAAAGTGACCAAAAACCGGGGCTCATTCCCCAATGACGAAGCTATGATCAAACTACTCTACTTGGCATTGAACAATATAGCCAAAAAATGGACTCTGCCAATCAGGGACTGGAAGGCCGCCTTGAACCGCTTCTCTATTTTGTCTGGTGACAGAATGCCGGCTTATTGAAAATCAAAAAACCATTTACACAAAATTATTTACAGGCCCGTCAAAATTTCACCTTGCTATCGAGATACCCGCCAGCTATATAAATTCCATAGAGTGGTGGCGCATCGCGGCTCAGTTCAACAACATTTTATCGATCCTCCCGCGAAATTGTTGCCCCCTCTGGTGTCTTTGCCACCGACTCAGGTCGCAATTCCCGCATGGTTTATCCACTGCGGGACAACCGACAAAACGCTAAATGTTGGGGCTCTAATGAACACATCAGTAACCGCGCAACTAATGGACAGAAAGATATTCATGCGACTTTTCAATCTACTCCTGGGGATCACGGCTGTTATCCTGGTTCTGCCCACGTCGTCCCATGCCATCGTGGTTCTACCTGCGTCGTCCCAGCAACCCATTGTCATCAAATTCAATCTCGTGGCCGCTACCGATACGCCCAAGGGCAAAGCCGCCGAGCTCTTTGCCGTGAGGGCCGCAGAACTGACCCATGGCAGGGTCAAAATCGAGGTGTATCCGAACGGCGCGCTTTACAAAACCAAGGAGGAGATCGAAGCTCTACAACTTGGCGCGGTTCAGATGTTGGCCCCCTCTTTAGCCAAGCTTGCCAAACGTGTAGGCGGAGTAACGGTGTTCGACCTCCGCTCCGTGAATGGCATTGCCTTTGGTGATTTGGGTTTCTCTGTCTTCGTCAATACGAAGTTCTGGGAGCGCTTGCCGGCCGAAATTCGTGGCCAGCTTGAGCAGGCGATGATTGAAACCACTGAGATGGGCTACAAGAATTTTGACGAGCAGAAGGCAGCCCGAGTTGAGCAGACTGTAGCACCACGTATGGAAGCCGCGCGGCCGACCGCAGAACGGTCACGCCAAGGTTCGACGCAAGTCCGACAGATGGACGATGCGTACCAACGTCCGCCGCCGAGACCGCACATTCCCCTTGAGATCAGCGAGGATGTCTGGAAAGCCCTCGAGACCTCGGAAGCCTATCTCAACCATCCGCGGCAGCAACCGCTAAGGACCAGAAGCAGCTACGAGAGTCAGACCGTTTACACCGGGGCAAAAGTGGTCTCCTTAAAGATGCCCCCCCCCAAGGTCGAGTCAACTACTTCAGAGATTACACCGATCGGTGATCGCTGCAATAAGCACCACCAGACCTCACCAAACTTCGCCATGGATAATTATTCATGCGGAAGTGTCTACCTGGGCAGCATCGTCAATGGAAAACCTTCGACCGTAATCAAGAGCCTCGACCAACTTCAGGGCAGCCTGTTCCCCATGAGGCTCGGCGCCCGGATGTCGTTCCGCTCCCAGTCTGCCGATCCATCGGATAGCAAGTACGATTCGACGACAACCTCCTCCTGCGAAGTAGTGAGCAAGGGATCGGCGCAAGAACTCGATTCCCGACTGACAGGCGCGGCGTGGAAGATACGTTGTCAGGGCAAAACCATCATGCCCAACTACGATAACAAGATGGTGGACTCCTCGTACGATGACTACTACCTCGAAGATATGGGTACGAAGTTCTCGAAGATTGGCGCATACAACTACAACCAATCGGCTCGGGAACATGTGTTGCCACAAGCGGGGACCCAGACTTTGATGGTCACGGAGGGGGATTACGGCAGTCGTACGACCAAGACCTATCAGTACCATCACGTTGCGGTGGGCGAGTCACAGATCGCGGCGGACGCGACCGAATGGGCGCAACAGAACGCTGAAGAAATTCGCCAGCTTGTTAAAAAAGAACTGCAGCGGGAGCGGGCCACATTCGCCCGGGAGCAGGCGGCACGGGAGCAGCAAGCCGCTCAAGCCGCACAAGCCGAGCGTGCCAAGCCTGCAAATGAGCCGCCAACACAAGCTGCACAACGACCGGGTTCCGGCATATTCGGTGCGTTGATGGGCCGCGTTGCTGCGGGCGCCGGAGGTAGCGGCAACGCTTCCATGCGAGCGTTTGCGAAGGGTGTTGAATTGGGTAATCAGATGAACCAGGCCCAAGCTTCACCGGGGGCTTCTTCATCAGACTCTCAGCTATCCGCCGGCGATGCAATCGTCAATCAGTTAGGTGCCGGCATCATTAATCAGGCTGCTACTCAAATCCGGTCCTCGGGCACTACCGGAAGCCAGATCGTTGGGGGTGCTCTTGAGAACATGGCTTTGCAGGCCGGAAATTCTTCTTCACTGACTGGTGCTGCCTGGGGTGGTACTAAAGTTAACGCCATGGCAGAACCGTTACCGAACGGCAGTGCTGCGGGGGGAGCGGCCTGCTTCAGTCAGTTGTCCGGATCATGGAAGCATCCGGTTGGCGGCACCTGGAGCTTCAACGGCAGCAACGCACGATTGGTATTGAACTCGACCAACTATGGTTCGGCCGCACAGCAGATCACCGAGCTTGCCATCTCTTCGTGTGACAACAACACCATGACCTACAAAATTGTGCGCGCCGCACTGATCAACACTGTCGATCCGAGCATGGCCTATGACAAAACGCCTGCCAATGCGCCCAGTACGCCTCAGTGGTCTAAAACGCATCAGCAGGCTTATGCCATTTCTGGCGGGAGCCTTAAGTTCGGCAACTATACCTACGGCCGAAGGTAATGCGTCGTCCGCAGATTATCGTTCGTTCTGACCGTCGTGACGATGGCGCTGCTATTTGCCGATTGGCATCGACCCGATGCCGAGTCTGTCCGTGAGAAAGCAGGCCAGGTAACCGCCAATGACCAATCGAGCACCTTGAAGGCCTCGCGGCAGGCCGACGGCGCCTTATGTTTCAAGGGGAAACTTCAAGGCACTCCGGTTCGCTCCTCACATCGCGGTCCAGCGTGACAAACAGAGAGGCAGGATGAAAACGATCGACGCAAACGGAGCCTGGCAGCGGCTGCGCCTGGGCATTCTGGCCACCGGTCTGGCGCTGGCTTGGCCGGCGTCGGTGCTTGCCGAACAGGTCAAGGACTATCGCTTGCAGCCGTCGGCGGGCGAAGCGACGATCGGGCAGAGCGTCGAGTTCGTCGTCAGCCGCGCCGCCAACGGCGAAACCTGCGCCGTCCAGATCGATTACGGTGACGGCAGCAGCAAGTCGCTGCGTCTGGAGGCCGGGCAGAAACGCGCCAGCGACACGCACGTCTATGCCCGTACGGGAAACTATGGGGTGACGCTGGACGGAAAGGTCCAGTTTCGCGGTTTGAAGACCGCTCTGGCCTGCGCGGTCGACAAGATCACCCTCCAGTATCCGGTCAGGGGCAAGCAAACGGTACGGGCCGAAACCGTCGCCCAAGCCTCCCCCGCCACCCCCACAGCGACGAGAACCCTGGCTGAGCCTGCCGGACGCAGCGCTTCGGCGCCGGGCCCGTCGCGCATCCCGCCCGATTGGCATCGACCCGATGCCGAGTCTGTCCGTGAGAAAGCGGACCCGGTAAGCGCCAATGACCGATCGAGCACCTTGAAGGCCTCGCGGCAGGCCGATGGCGCCTTATTTTTCAGGGGGAAACTTCAAGGCACTCCGGTTCGATTTTCACATCGCGGCCCAGTCGGGAAGGGTACTTGGCATATTTATAGCGGCACTCCGGGCGACCGTATCCGGACCGTCCTCAGCGACACCGGCACCTTGCAGGAGATCTTGGCGATGGACACGGGCCTGCGCCTGACGGTGCGTTATGTCGGCAGGGAGCGCGTCGAATACCGCAACTACTCGGACAAGGGCAAGTTCCTGTACGGGGCCGTGCTGTATCTCATGGATAGTAAATGGATGCAGGGTTTGATGTTCACCGAGGCATTTGCAGGTTATGACAGCTTGGTCAATGTCTCGGATGTGACGGCGCAGGTTACTCAAGGGCTGTCCCGCGCAGACAAGCCAGCAGGGCGCTCCGGGAAGACGGGGTGGCGACCGAGTCACGGGTTTTCCCTGATATCTACGGCCTATGCTCAGGAGGTCGCCCTGGGTACGCAAGCCATGGCCCAGGCGGTCCTGGAAGAAGCTCAGTCGATCTACTTCTATGGCGTGGTGGCGGTATTGGGCGGTGCGGCCGCCACCCTGGGGCCGGCTAAGGCGGGGGCCGCGATCACAACATCACTGGGAGTTGTTGTGGAAGGCGCTGCCGTTGCCCTTGCTTCACCCGTGGTGGCCGGCGTTATCGTGGGTTCGATTGCACACAATAACAGGGATCGCATCCGAGAAGAGCTCAGAGGTGCTCGGGAGCACATTACAGAAAAACTCAAGGGGCCCTTTGCCTTTTTCGGCGCGCTACTGAATGGTCAGCGCGAAGAGATCCACATTACGGATGCTGCTGCCTCGCAAGAAGATATCCGGGAGTACGGGGAGCTTTCCAGTCCGACGCGCTACAGCACGACGCCCGCTCCCGTGGCACCCAAACCCATACCGGCCTGGTCTGCCATATCGCCCACACTTATTACACCATCAAGCATTCGGGCTTCTCTCGCGAAACCACTTCCCCCGCCTCCATTGCGCCAGGTATTTCTGCGGGCACCGAGAAACTTCCGCGCCGTACAAACGGGTGATCTGGCCTATCGGTTGTCCTGGGGTCAATCTGATGGCGCCACCGGGTATCACATTCACCAGAAGAAGGATGCGCCGTCTTCTGTTTCTGCGGGTCATTACATCCAGTCGAAAACCCAATTGCCTCTCCTGGTCACAGAAGGCAGGGAGCGCACAACGCATCAATCTCGCGTAGGTGCTGCGGGAACCTACTGCTGGACCGTGTCAGCCATTCGCGAGAATCCGTCGTCACCCGCGTTTGATCCGGAATTTGAGCGCAGCGATTCCGCGGACCCGATCTGCCTGACTTTCAGCGCAATCCTACCCTCGCCCCGTCCCTCCTTGAGCGCTGAGAACGCCAATACCCACGCGCCTGCCAAGACCTGCCGGAACAATGACAGAGCCCTGCTCGGTAACTTCCGCGGAACCAGCAAAAACACAACGGACCGGAGACTGGCATTCTCTTCCTGCGAACTGGTGAGTTCAAGCGGTGCCTGTGCTGTGACATTTTCCTACCTGACCTCGCAGGTAGATGGCGTTAATTACATCGAGCAAAAATCGCTTTCCGTTAGCCCCGCCTCTTGTGGCGTCGCCATTGGCATTGAATCCGCAGCGTCCTACAGTGTTTACGGCGCGACGCTGACCTTCAGAAATCCGGGGGAGATCGACATGATTTATCGGAGGGAATAAGACCTGTCGGGTTAGGCGTTCAGGCCCTTCTGCCGTAGAAGTGCCCGAGGTAGAGTAGCAACTGTGTTCAAAGTCAAGCCGTTTTAGGGACAAGATGATGTTCGTCCCAAGGTTTATTGGACTTCATGATTGCATTCAAAATGGTCAACATTTTATGCATACAAGCAACGATAACCACTTTCTTGGGTTTTCCCTTGGCGAGGAGTCGGTCATAGAACGGTTTGATCACCGCGTTGAAGCGTATAGCACTCATGGTTGCCATGTACAGCATTGATCGCACATCAGCTCGTCCACCCCAGGTAATGCGCTTGCCCTTCTGTTTGCCGCTATCGCAATTCAGCGGAGCCACGCCCACAAGTTTGCCGATTTGCTCGTGACTAAGGCTGCCCAGTTCGGGCAACGCCGCCATTAGGCTGGCCTGTGTGCCTGCGCCAACACCTTTGAAACCCTTTAACAGGGCCACCTTTTCGGCAAGGGATATCCGGGGACATAATACCTATTTCTCTTGCCAATCCTATATGTTGTAAGGTATTTTTTTCACATGGCACGCATGGCAAGGGTAGTAATGCCCGATTATCCACATCACGTAACCCAACGCGGTGTTCGTTCCATGGAAATCTTCCATGATGACGACGACCGGCATGAATACCTGCACCTGATGCGCCAACAGGGTGACCGTTTCGGTCTGCGCTTTGTATCCTACTGCCTGATGAGCAACCATGTCCATCTGGTCGCGGTGCCCGAGCAGGAGGACTCTTTGGCAAGGGCAATCGGCGAGGGCCACCGGCTTTACACCCGCATGGTCAATTTCCGGCAAGATGTCAGAGGATATTTATTTCAGGGTAGATTCTTTTCATGCCCCCTTGATGAGAAATATCTCTATGCCTGTGTGCGTTATGTAGAAAAAAATCCCGTTGGGGTGGTCAAGGAGATAAAGCATGCCTGGGACTACGAATGGTCCAGCGCCCGGTATCATGCGGTGATGGTCAATGATGACCCGTTGGTGACGGAAGATGGGATGCTCGCAGGGATCGACGACTGGCGTCTTTTCCTGTCAAAAGAAAATGACGGCCTTGATTTTCTGCGCGAAAAAACGCGGACCGGACGGCCCTGTGGCAGCGAGACCTTTTACGAAAAAGCAGAATGCCTGACCGGCAGGGGCTTACACCAAGGGAGGCCAGGACGGAAATCCTCTGAAGATAAACAATAATTAGGTATTATGTCCCCGAAAAAAAGCCTTCCAGTCGAGCACTGCCGTTATGGGGTAATGATCCGAGGGGAAGAGGTTGCCTTGGCGGGAATGGTCGATCTGCGCATCACGAACCCGGAAATGGTCGGAGACCAGAATCCAGTCAATGGCTGCCATTTCTTCCTGGTGCCCATAGGCATGAAAGGTGGCCTCATCTTCCCCGTTTGGCTGAATTTGCCGTAAGGCGTCGATCAGCATTCCATCGCCGGTCAGGAGGCGGTAGGCGTTTGCATCCTTGTCGGCATTGAAATCGCCGGTCACGATGAGCGCGGTATCGGTCTCTTGGCGGATCCGGTCGAGCCATTGGCGCAGGACCCGGGCATCCCCCTCGATGGCCGTCGGTTCGTAGTCAAAATGGGTGTTGACGAAGGTAAGCACCGACCCGGTCAACCGGCAGGCGAGCCTGGCCCAGCTCACCGTTCGTGGATAGTTGCTTCCCCAACTCATGCTGCCGGGGATCTCCGGGGTCTCACTCAGCCAGAAACATCCCGTATCGAGAAGGTGGAAGGGAGAGCGGCGAAAGAGCAGGGGCGCCATCTCCAGCGCCGTATCTCCGGGGCCGCCCCGATGGATGCCGAAAAAATGGTAGTCCGGCAGGTTGGTGCGGACAAACTCGGCCTGCTCGGTGTCCAGGCATTCCTGGAGGCCGAGCAGATCGGGCTCGAAGGCACGGATTCTTTCGAGGGCAAAGGACTTGCGGCGGCTCCAGTGATTCTCGCCGTCGTCGGCCAGGCCAACACGGATGTTGAAGCTCATCACCTTGATCATGGTCGGGCCCTCCTGCGGTCGGGCTTATGGATTCTTGGCCCGTTCCAGGGTGCCTCGGATGCCCGCGAACTGCTCCGGTCGGCCCAGATGAGGAAAGAACCCCTGATCCACGCAGTCCCGATAGCACCATTCCGGAGTAGTCTCGGTCCGGTAAGTCCAGAAGAACCAGCCGGCGTATTTTTCGAAGGTCAGTACTTGGGCCGAGGCATAGCCGCGATAGGCCGCCGACATTTGAAACAGATCCATTTCCTCCAGGGCATGATTGAACGGCCCCTCCGCCCAGAGGGAGACCATCTTCAGATCCAGCCCCAGGCTCCATTCCCCGCAATACACCTGATAGCCCGACTCACGGATAATCTCATCCGCTTCGTCGCGCCAGTCCACGGCGGACTTCCGGATGTGGCCGAAGATGTCCAAGCTGGTGTCATAATCCATAAAGCATTGATAGCGGTGGATATCGAGGGCCACGTTGCGAAACTCCGGCTCCAGAAGAAACCCTGCAAACTCCCGGAAGCTGCGGAAGCCGTCGTGGAACACCACCGTCACCCGCTCGGGCGGGCAGTGGCGGCGGATGCGGAGGTAGGCCTCGCTGTTGAAGCGCTTCACGAGATCGGTGGGGATATCCCAGCGCGGTTCATTGAGCGTTTCGATGCCGTGCAGCGCCGGCTGATCGGCGTACCGCTCGGCCAACCGTTCCAGCATAGCCAGGGAATGTTCGATGTACTCCTCGCTGGTATGCCACTCGCAAACGTCGAGGATGCCGCCGTTGTCAAAGCCGTTCTGACACCCCGGCGCGGCATGGAGATCGAGAACCACCCGCAGGCCGAACTCCCCGGCCCACTCAAAGACCTTGTCGACGATGGCAAGCCCCCCTTCCACGAAGGGATAGCGCGCCTCCTGATAGCTGCGGTGGTAGGGATAGTCCTTGCCGAAGAGCCAGTGGCCGACCGGCAACCGCACGGCATTGATGCCGGCCAGTTTCAGCCAGGCGAAGTCGTCACGGGTGATGAAGGTGTTCCAGTGATGGTGCAGGCGCCGGGTAGCCTCGGCCTCGCCCAGCTCGACGCAGTAGGAGGTCTCGTCGGTGGCGTTAAGCCCCGCAAACAGACTCGGGGTAATCCATTTTTCCAACACCAGCCAGCCGCCGAGATTGACGCCGCGGAGTTTGCTACCGCCTTCATGAACAGTTTGGATAGTCATGGGTGGTCCTTTTGCATAGTTTTACAGGGCCAGGCGGCGTGAGTAGAAAGAGGCGCCGTTTGGCAGATGGGAAATTACAAGCAGCGTGGCATCGGGGAGCTGTTCACCGATCAGGCGCAGCATTCGTTCCTCTTCCTGAGAGTCCAGGGAATCGAAGGCCTCCTGCAGGAAAATCCACTGGGGACGGTTGAGCAGCAGGCGCACCATGCCCAGGAGTTGCTGCTCCCCCCGGGCCAGGGTGTTGATCCAATTGTCCTGCTGATCGAGCTGGTCGATGAGGTTTTCAAGGCCCACCAAACGCAGCGCCTGCTCGAGTTGTTCCTGGCTGAAAACCCGGCGAGAGGCTGGGTAGCAGATGGCGTTGCGCAGGGTGCTGGTGGGCAGATACGGCCGAGGCGGCATGAAAAAGAGGCGTCCTTGGCTGGGGAGTTCGATGACGCCGCGGCCCCAGGGTCTTATCCCGGCAATGGCGCGAAACAGCTTTGTCCCGGTGTAGGTATTGCCGGTGATCAGCACATGTTCGCCCTGGCCGATCTCCATATTGATGTTTTGGGCCAATACCGGGCCGTCGTATTTGGCGATACTGAGGTCGCGGAAGGCTAATACCGGCCGGTTTGAGCTCTTCACCTGGATCCAGTGATCCGGTTTGCCCAGCTCCTTTTCCAGATTAGCCAACACCTTGAGTAAACTCAGGGTACGTTCCACCGAGGCACGCCACTCGGCGATCCCGCCCGCATTGCCGACCGGCCAGGAGAGGGCGCCAACCATTTGCTGGAATGCCTGGGCGGCCTGCATCATCGCACCCAGGGTGATGCTCCCCAGGATGTATCGGGGGGCGGTGATCAGGATTGGAAATGCCATGTTCAAAGAGGCATAGCCGGTGCTGAATATCTGGATATTTCGCCAGGCCGCGGTTTGCGTGTCCCATGTCTTGCGAATCATGTAGAACAGTTCATGAAAAAGATGCCGCTCATGGCTGTCAGCATGGATCAGAGCGATGGCCTGGCTGTTTTCCTGCGCCTCCCGCAGACCGGCGCGGAAGTTAGCCTCCGCCGATTGCCGGGCGTTGGTGGCTCCGGTCAGGGGGAGACTCACCTGCCAGCCAAGCCAGGAGGCCAAGGCCGTATAGATGATCGCGATCCAGACCAGATGCCCGTGGATGGGGATTTGCCACTCTCCCAGGTCGAGCGTCACCACCCCGGAATTGGACCAGAGCACCTGCGAGAAGCCGATCAGCAGTAAAATGCAGTAAAACAACGAGTGGCCCAGGGCGACCGCTGACTCGCTGGCAACCCGGCAATCCTCGGCAATACGCCCATCCGGGTTGTCGTGTTCGCCCGGGAGATGGGAGATCAGATAGTGACGGCCATTCCGCATCCAGCGGGAGAAAACATGATCCGTCAGCCAGTCGCGCCAATAGATCTGCAGATTGCGCTTGATGACCAGATGCGATCCGGTCACGGTCATGTCGGCGACAAAGATGATCGCCAGCACGCCGATCTGGGTGATAAGGCCGCGCATGGAGTGTTGCTCCAAGGCGTTGAACAGCGCCGCGCTCCACTGGGTAATCACTACCGCCAGGATCATTTGCATGATGGTCAGGAGCGCCAGGAGGAAGGTGGTGCCCCGAATCTTCAGCTTTTGTTTTGAGCGCCAAAACAGCTTGGACAGGCGAAGAAATTCAACGAGAAAATCGAGGGAATTAGGCATCTGGGCTCAGGTTATAAAGGCTATTAAAAAAATGTTCTTTCGGCTGGTATCCGGCCATCTCAATCCGTCCAGGATCCCCTGTCAAGATCACCCTGTCAATTCCTACAAAAAGCCTGTGACTCCGTCAACATCTTATTGCGAGTGATGGAAAAATCATTGCACCGCTTGATGGCTTATCCAGAAAAATTGACAAACCGCAAGGTCATAATGGAATGAGGCGGACTGATCGTGCGGGCGGCCTGATCGTGGTATTGCAGGGCAAAGGGAATCGCCTGCTCTGTGCGATTCATGACCACGACGGCGATTATCCCATCCGGATTGAGGAAGGCCGTTGTCTCGAGTTCATCGGTCGTACTGGCGTACAGGATGCGTTCGGCGCCGGGGCGAATGTACCGGGAGAAATGGCCAAGATAGTAGAACGAACTCTGATACAGGGGCAGGCCTGCCTGGGTATCCACCAGGATGGGCGCGCTGCAATAGTTGCCGGCATGATTGGGGCCGCCGCCTTCATCCAAGAGAAGATTCCAATCCACCCACGCCACGGTCCAGCGGTTCAGGTCATTGATGAGCGAACGCCCGTAGCGCTCGCCTACGCCCCATTCGCCTGTGTGCGGGCCGTCTTCCTGACACCCTTCGCTGAAGAGCAGCCGTTTGTCCGGAAAGGCTTCGTGCAAGGCGGTCAGATTATCGAAATGATCCCCCATATACCAGTGAAAAGCCGCACCCCATACGTATTGCGCAGCCTGCGGGTCATCGTACACGACACTGGCGCGCTCGTAGATTGCATCACGGTTGTGGTCCCAAATCATCAGGTTAAGATGGCCCAGCCCCTCTTTTTGCAGGATCGGCCCTAAATAATCACGGACAAAATCGCGCTCCTCTTCGGCGGAGTACAGGCAGGAATCCCAGGATTGGCTGGCTTCCGGTTCATTCTGGACGGTGAGGCCCCAGAAGGGGATGCCTTCTTTTTCATATTCCCGAATGTAGCGGCAATAGTAACGCGCCCAAACATCCCGGCATTCCGGGAGCAGTCGGCCGCCGCCATTCATCTGCTTATTGGTCTTCATCCACGCCGGTGGGCTCCAGGGGGAAGCGAACAACTTAAGGACGCCGCTGAGACGCAGGGCTTCCTTGAGCATAGGCAGAATAGCGGCGCGGTCACGCTCGATGGAAAAATGCTGCAGCGCAAAATCGCCAGCCACTTCATCATGGGCGTAATTCCCCAGGGCAAAATCGCAACTGTTGATATGGGTTCGCCCCATAGTATACCCCAGGCCATGGTGCGGGTCGAAGTATGCCCGCATAACCTCGGCTTGCTTTTCCGCCGGGAGTTTTTGCCAAGTAACGGCAGCCGATTCGGTGAATGCTCCGCCAAAGCCTTCCATCTTCTGGAAGCGCTTGCGCGGATCGATGGTTATGGCGGGGGTTTCCGATTGGGTTGCTTCAAAAACCACCGGGGGCTGTTCGCTCAGGCGGGCGGGGGTGTCTCTGGCTGTGAGCGAGATGTGGACGATTTGGCGGGACATACATTACTCCGAAGAAGGTATCGCTCACCACGCAATTGCGGTACAGGCGGTAAGGCGTTCAGAAGGGAGGCGCGCTTGCCGGTCAAATACGCATAACAGCCCGTTGCAAAACGGGCGGGTGCGGCCCAGGCCCAGGGGATGGGCCGCCGGAATGACGGCTACGAATCAGAGAACATACTGGGGAATCTTCAGCAATTCCCCGTTCCGCATCGCCGACTGGTGCGCGACAATGCCGGCCACCGTCAGGTTCAATGCCTGCGCCACATCCACAAGCGGCTTGCGGTCCAGCAGGATGGCCTCTACGAACTCATTCGTCAGATAGCCGTGCGACCCGTTGTGGCCACCGGGCTGGACTCCCGGCGGCAGAGGCGGCCGTTCAAGCAATGGGACCTCCTTCCCATCCATACCTTTGAAAAAACCGTCGAAAGCCCCCTTCTCGGTCCAGATTCGACCCGTTTCGTCACCGGTGCCCGGGATGTCCCAACTGATCGCCGTTCGGGCCATGCTTCCTTCACTGGTGCGGAACAGCGCGATCTCGGTGCCGAACGGATTGCCGTAGCGGTTCTTGGCCTGCAGGTGTGGAATGAGACTGGGCCTGCCCATGCACGACACTTCCGTGAATGAACCGCCTGTAACCCCCATGTAATAGGCATTCGTGTGGGTTGGATACCATTGCGGCGGCAGGCCCGTACGCCATCCTCCGTATGCGGGCAGAGGTGTTCCCAGGTAATGCAGGTACTCGGCCTCGGAGTAAATCAGCTTGCCAAGATCGCCCCTCCTGTACATCTCGCGCATGGCGTAGAGATCGGTATGGAAATAGGAGGTCTCAAACATCATGTACTTCCCCGCAGAGCTTTTGGCCGCGGCGAAAAGCGCCTCCGCGTCTTCCAGGGAGCCGAAAACGGCCGGCACGGCCGAGGCAACGTGCTTCCCCGCCTGGAGAGCCGCAATGGCGAGGCGCGCGTGGCTGGGCGCATCCGTGGCAATGAAAACAGCTTCGACCGCCTCGTCGCGGATAAGTTCCTCGCCCGTTGCGTACATCTTCTGACAGCGACAGGCTTTTGCCAGGTCGGCGCACTGCTCGGGCACCAGATCGGCAACCGCCGTGACTGTTACATTCGGATGATCCTGAAAAGAGAAATCCGCACCGAATCCACACACGCCATAGCCAATGATGCCCACCCTGATTTTGCGCCCGGAAACCGGGACCCACTTCTTCTCGGTGTCCTGATCAACCAATTCCCTCTCAAATCCCTGAATCGAAGGAACCGCGTGCGTCAACCCCGAGTCATCGGATCTTCCTGCCGTATCGTTCTCAAGCTCATCTTGCATCGCTTTATCCTTGTCTTCTGTGTTTCGGCCAACGTAAAGTTGAGGGGCGCCGCACTTCTGCGGCGTCCAGCTCGAACGCAAGGTTAGATTTTCGTCGAGCCAACTCCTTCTTCTGCCATTCATATACTGGAACCTCTGCCGGTGTAGCCGCCAGATCATCCCAGAGATCTTCTACCAGTTGCAGCTTCTCTGGTGGACTTAGATCAAACACGGAAACGGTATTTGTATTCATTGTTAACCTCTACGGTTCGGCGATTTTTACCGGTTTATTTTTGCAGTAAACCTCATTCATTTTCAAGGCTACTTCAAGGGAAGGGCTAAGGGGACACTGGTTATAAGTGAACTTGTTAAGTAGTTTTAGAACCAGCGTCCTCTTCGTCCTTGCTCTTCGTCCTTGGACGATTTACTTTGCATTCTGCAGATGGCAACGATGAATTGCAAGGTAAATTTTGCGGTGACATAAAGGACAAGTGCCAGCCTCGATTAAATTAAAATCTCTTTGCACCCACAGGGTATAAGTTTCGTTTGCACCCTGAAGGGCATAAAATCCGGCAAGCTACTCAACTCAGCTTTAATTCTCCCCGGCGGTTGTCTTGCAAAACTCCTGAATCTCGCCAAGAAAATCCGCGCCGTAGCGTTCGAGCTTATGGGCGCCGACTCCGTGGATCCGCAGGAAAGCCTCGTTGTTTGTGGGTAGATGGGCGGCCATCTCCGCCAGGGCGGCATCGCTGAAGATAACAAAGGGTGGCACCCCGGCCGCGTCGGCCATGGCTTTGCGCACCGTACGCAGCCTGGCAAACAGCTCCTGATTGTATTCAAGCTCCCCTGGTTTGCGCCGGATCGCCTTGGGCAGGGCAACGGCCTTGGCCCTGGGTTTGGCCATGCTCAGGGTTTGCTCCCCGCGCAACAGGGGCCGGGCTGACTCGCTCAGTTTGAGTACCGAATAATTGCCCACATCCTGTTCCAGATATCCCTGCTGCACCAGATGTCTCAGGATACTGCCCCAGTACTCCTGGCTTTTGTCCGCGCCGATTCCGTAAGTGGAAAGCCGGTTATGTCCCAGTTGCAAAAGCCGCTCTTTTTTTGAGCCGCGCAGCACCTCGATCACATGCCCCACCCCGAAACGCTGATCCACCCGAAAGACACAGGACAAGGCCTTGCGGGCGTCCTCCGTCACCTCGATCAGTTCCGGCGGATTGAGACAGATATCGCAGTTACCGCAATCTTCGCTCAACCGCTCGCCAAAATAACCAAGCAGCACCTGGCGTCTGCAACTCAAGGCCTCGGCAAAGCCCACCATAGTATTGAGTTTGTGAAGTTCGATCCGCTTCTGTTCGGCATTGTCGCTGTTCTCAATCAAGCCCCGGGCCAGGGCGATATCCCCGTAACCGAACAGGAGCAGGGCTTCGGACGCCAGCCCGTCGCGGCCGGCGCGGCCTGTTTCCTGGTAATAGCTTTCGAGATTCTTGGGGATATCGTAATGCACCACATAGCGGATATTAGATTTGTCAATGCCCATACCGAAGGCCACCGTGGCCACGATGATCTGAACATCGTCTTTCAGGAAATCCTCCTGCACCCGCTGACGCTCCGCCGCCGGCAACCCGGCATGGTAGGAGGCCGCGGAAAACCCGGCCTCCCGCAACTGCTCCGTCACCTTCTCCACTCGTTTCCGGCTCAGGCAGTAGACGATGCCCGCCTCCTCCCGCCGCCCCTTTAGAAAGGTAACCAGTTGCGCGAAAGGCTTTAGTTTTTCCAGGACGGTGTAGCGGATATTGGGCCGGTCAAAACCGGAGACATGGCACTGGGAGGGGGTCAAGCCCAGCCGCGCCAGGATATCCTTGCGGGTGTGGGGCTCGGCCGTGGCAGTGAGAGCGATCAAGGGGATATCGGGAAAAAGCTGGCGCAGCTGGCCGAGTTTGGCGTATTCGGGGCGAAAGTCGTGGCCCCACTGGGAGATGCAGTGCGCTTCGTCGATGGCGAACAGGGCGATGGGGATCTCGCGGAGCCGCTCGACAAACCCCTCGCTCATCAACCGCTCCGGCGCAACGTAAAGCAGATCCAGCTCCTCTGCGTGCAGCAGGGCAAGAACCCGGCGGGCCTCCTCGCTCTTGAGGGAAGAGTTGTAAAAAGCCGCCCGAACCCCGCAGGCGACCAAGGCATCCACTTGATCCTTCATCAGGGAAATCAGGGGAGAAACCACAATCCCCACCCCGGCTCGATGCAGGGCCGGGATCTGATAGCACAGCGATTTGCCGCCGCCGGTGGGCATCAGGACAAAGGCGTCCTCGCCCCGGATGAGTCCTTCAATGATCTCCTGCTGGGGGGGCCGAAAGGTGGGGTAACCGAATATCTTCTTGAGACTTTCCAGAGGGGTAGTGTGCATGCGATTCAGAGATCCTCTCCTTTGTTATTAAACGATCTCTGATCTTACCCGTCATGGCAACACTCCTGCTACCCTTTATCGACTATCCTTAAACATAACCCTGCATTACCTGCCGCAACCCCTCCCGGGAAACCTCCTGCCGGGCGAGCGGTCCGTTTTTTAGGACCGCGAACTGTTCCTCGAATAGTGGCTTTTCCATGGCGTAGATAACACCAAGAGGAATCCGTTCTCCAAATTCCAGGGCTGTGCCAAGAGCCTGGGCATGATCGGTGGGATCATAATCATCGGCAAGTTCGTAACAATGCTCCTTGTACCATTGAAAGGTATTGACCTTGTTAAACGACACGCAGGGTTGCAAAATATCAACCAGGGCCGTGCCCCGATGCTTGATCGCCTGGGCGATAAGGCCGGCGAGATGCTCCGGCATGCCCGCATAGCCCCGAGCCACAAAGGAGGCGCCCATGGTCACCGCCACGGCCACCGGGTTGAAGGACGCGGCAAAAGCGCCGTGGGGCTGGGTTTTGGTCACAAACCCCTGCTCCGAGGTGGGACTGGCCTGCCCCTTGGTAAGAGCGTACACCCGGTTGTCGTGCGCCAGGATGGTGAGGTTGAGATTGCGGCGCAGGGCGGCAAGGAAATGGTTACCGCCCTCCCCGTACATGCAGCCATCGCCGCTTTCGGCAATCACCGTAAGTTCGGGGTTGGCAAGCTTGGCCCCGATCGCCACCGGCAGGCTGCGGCCGTGCAGGCCGTTAAAGACATTGGCCTTCAGATAATGGGGGGCCTTGGCCGCCTGACCGATGCCGGAAACCAGCAACACCTGATGGGGCGCAAGCTCGCAGGCAACCAGGGCATGTTTCAGGGCGTTGAGAATTCCGAAATTGCCGCAACCGGGGCACCAGGCTGTTTCGTATTTGCCATAATCCTCGATGGATGTCATGGGCGGGCCTCCACGGCGATAAGTTTTTCCAGACGCGCCAGGATGTAGCGGGCGGTAAAGGGCAGCCCGTCATAGCGCGCTATCCGGCTCGGCATAGCAAAACAGGTCTCCCGTTGAATAAGCCGGGCAAACTGGCCGGTGGCGTTGCCCTCCACGCAGACGACCTTGCCGGATGCCTGAAGGATGTCGAGAAACTGGGCCGGAACCAGCGGCCAGACCTGGGAAAAATGCAGCATCGCGACACTGCGCCCCGCGTCGCGCAGAACGGCAACGGCCTCTTGCACCGGGCCCTGGCCGGAGCCCCAGCAGACGAGGAGAAGATCCGCGCCCTTTTCCCCGTTAAGCTCGGGGGCAATGGCCTCCTGCTGGAGAAGGGCAAATTTGCGGAGCCTTTTTTCCACCATCCCGATGCGCACCCCGTGGTCTTCGCTGATATGGCCCTCTTCGTCATGCTCGTCGCTGTCCGCCACTACCAGATGCGTTGACAGGCCGGGCAGCAGCCGGGGCGAGAGGCCGTCATCGGTAAAACGATAGCGCTGGTAAGGGGTCACCGCCGTATCCGGCTCGGCCCCCGCCCTGACCGGGACGATGGCGGTCGGGTCAAAAGGTGCTACAGGCCTTGCCGAATCGGCGAGGAACTGGTCGGTCAGGAGAAAAACCGGCGATTGGGACAGCTCGGCCAGGGCCAAGGCCTTCTGGGTCAGCTGGTAACAGGCTTCGATACTGCCCGGGGCAAAGATCGCCCGGGGGAATTCGCCATGCCCGGCATGGAGGACGAATTCCAGATCCGCCTGCTCGGTGCGGGTGGGCATGCCGGTGGCCGGGCCGGGCCGCTGGGCCACCACGATCAGCACCGGGGTTTCGGTCATGGCTGCCAGGCTCACCCCCTCGGCCATCAGGGCAAAACCGCCGCCCGAGGTGGCCACCATGCTGGGGGCTCCGGCGAAAGCGGCGCCGATGGCCATGTTGACGGCAGCAATCTCGTCTTCCGCCTGCTCGAATACGCAGCCCATGGTCTCGGCATGGGCGATCAGCTCAAGGACAATGGAGGTGGCCGGAGTCATGGGATAAAAGGCGCAGAACTTGAGGCCGCCGGCCAGAGCGCCCAGGGCGATGGCCTCATTGCCGTTCAGCAAAAGACGATCCGCTACGGGCGACCCGCCGGCCAAGGCAAAGTCATGCTCCGGCACATGGGCCTCGGCCCAGACCCGGCTTTTCTCCATGATCTCCCGGTTTTCGGCCAGCGCTTCCGGGTGTTTTTTGCCGAGCATCGCCTCCACCGCCTGATAAAGGGGTTCGAGGGAAAGGCCCAGAATGTTGCCGAGCAGGGCGAGGGCGGCGGTGTTCCAGAGCGGCTCCGGGCCGAGCTCGGCAAAGGGCACCGAAATCGTGCCCGGCAGATCGGGGTCAAAAGCGGAATCGGCAATGAGCAGCGCCCAGCCGGTCAGTTGCTCCCGATGCAGCTCCACGGTTTCGGCGTTGAGCGCCACCAGGATATCAATGGACTCGCGGGGCGCAAAAAATGGCCCCTCTCCCAAACGGATGGCATAGGTGTTGTGCCCCCCGCGAATCCTGGAATGATAACTCTGGCTGACAAAAACCTCATACCCGGCCCGGACCAGCGCCTTGCTCAACAGCTGACCGATAGTCACCAGGCCCTGGCCGGCTTCGCCGCCGATAAGAAGCTGAATATCCCGTGGCATGCGCATCTCCCCCGATGCTATTTTTTGACCGCCTTGTAACGGGCGTACAGATCATGGACACGATGGCGCAGGTCGCTGATCTTTTTCGAATCTTCCTTGGAGAGCCAGCGCGGTTCGCTGATCGAGAAGATGACCTTGGCCAGCTCATCGAGGACGTTCTCGGTGGCCAGGCACCACTCATCGGTGCAGATCTGCGCCATCTCCCCCGCCTCGGCAATATCCTGAGCCAGGAGATTGAGGGATTTATCGAGATTCGCCATAAACTCCCGATGCGCGAGCAACATGATTTCTTCCATTTCGACCTGACGTTGCATGATGTTCCTCCTCTTGCGGTTAGTAGCTAAAGACCTTTTCCCCCAGGTTGCCGGATGTCAACAGGAAAAGCCGGCCCCTGATATCATGGTCGCAAAGCCTCTCTGGACGCTTCCTTGCAGCAAATCCCCGGATCGAGGCTGGCGAGCCCGTCAATATTCATCCAGGTGGTGCCACTCCGAATTCTCAAGCCAGTTCCCCGGTTCCGGCTTTGAAACGAACTCCAGGATATTTTCCATTATCCGCAAATGGTGGGCTTCTTCCCTTGCCAACCGGGAAAATATCCGCCGTTCGTTTTCGTCTTCGCTCTGCCCGGCTTTTTCCCGATAAAATTCTTCACTCGCCGCCTCTATGACGCAAGCCTTCCTGTAACTGACGGTCGCCGCTGTGCTATCGATGGATAATTGCTCTTTTTCATCCCGCATGCTGCTGAAAACATTTTTGACATTTCCAAGTATCGCGGTCTCAGCCAGTTGCGGATTTTTCTCCTTCCGGCTCAACAGCACAACCACCGCGTAATGCTTTACTTCCTCGTCAGCCAGCATGGTGAATATTTTTGCAAGTCCAGAAACGGTTGCTTCCCTTGCGAGCCGGCGATAGAAATCTTCCCCGTCCTTTTCCATCTGCATGGCAAATTGGTAGATATTCATAGAAAACCTCCAGTTTTTTATCCAGCGCCGGAAATCGTCCCTGCCTTATCCCTGCACAAAAAATACCTTAGAACTAACAGCACTGCTCCAGCAAGTAATGCTTACCGTCAACACTTACGAAATGAACGCCTTCCAGCTTGGGAAGCCCGGCTATTTTCCATGCCTTTTCTGGATTCATGAATGCTTCGCTAACGCATTCCCGTGGTTGATGGATATTTTTGCAGACATAATTCAGGATCGGAAAGGCATTGAATTTTTTGTAGTATGTCCGCAGAAACCTGACCACTTCCAGCATCTCTTCGCTCAAAACCAGGACATCTTCCCTGGCGGCGAGGGCCTGAGCCACGCTCTCGCTCCAGTCTTCAGGATTGACGAGGTAGCCTTCCTCATCAATCTCCACGCTTCCTCCGACATAGTTCATTTTTACCATCCTGCACCTCCTGTGATTTTTAAGCATATTCATTCCGAGACCACCCCCATAATCCCTGTTCGCGCATCTGCGCTGGTCGCCATTTTGGCGCTTTCCCGCGAACCACGAAAGCCGGGCGGCGGCAGACAGGCCTTTCCTTGGCAAGCAGGCTCAAAGAAGCCGATAGGGATAAGCGCGCTTGGTCCATTCACTGTCGGGGAAAGAGGCGCGCAGCTTTTCATAGGCCGCCTTCAGCGGCTTAGGGTCGTGCGACCGTTTGTAGCGGCAGACTCCGGCCAGAAAGACCGCCTCCGGGGCGCTGCCGCTTATGCCATATCCGTCAACCAGTTGCTCAAGGCGAATCAGCGCCTCGTCAAAACGATCATTTTCAAAATAATATTTACCAAGCCCCAGCAGAAGCGAGGGAATCAACTCCTCGGGCCCGAGAAAGCCCACGGTGCGATGATGTTCCTGAGCTTCCGGACTCAAGGTTATCAGGGTGGGCGTCCACTTGACGTTGAAGGTGTCCGAATGGGGCTTGCTGTCGGATGGAACACGGAGCGGAATGAAATTTTCTTCAATGAAGCGGACAACCTTGCTCTCGGGATACGTAACTGTATCCATCTGTTGGCAGCCAATTCAGTTGGGGTTGAAAAAATCAAGCAGGATCGGTTTGCCCACCTTCTGCCCCAGACACAGGGCATCATCCATTTCTGCACGCCATTGGATTTTTTCTATCATGGTTGTTCCTCATATGAGTTCGCGGATAAACACCCCTTTCCACCAGTCTGCACCAAAACTTGCAACCACGGCTACATTTCTTCGATATTCTGCCTGAGCTGGCCGATCTGAATACCCAGCGACACGCACTGCTTGCCGTCCATGCATTCCTGCGCCTCGGATTCTTCCAGAAAGGTCTTAAGTTCGTGTTCGCCTTTCTTGAGGTCAACAACCCAGGCCTTGTTGTTCCCATCGTAATCAACCATAAGATTGATGCCGCAGGCGCCGATTTCCGGAAAAACCGCCTTGATCTTCTCGCACAGCTCCTCTTTGGTGGGCATGATATCTCCTCCTCTTGTACGGTTATTCTGAAGCCTTTTATTTTGTTGTAGGCCTTCTGAAAGGGGATGTCAAGGAAGGGGGAATTACCCAAAAGGCTTGCCAGAACAGGCTTGGAAGGGAGACAGCTCTTTTGCGGACAGATAAAAAAGCTGTTTTCACTGCAGAAAGAGAAGTGGAAAGGAGGACTATTCTGAAATTCTAACGACCAACTACTGAAGAGCCTGGCCAATCTCCTGCTGCATAGCCTCAATGACCGCAACGGGATCAATGGCCCTGGAGATGGGCCGACCCACGACCACCTGATCGGCACCGCTTTCAATGGCGCGACCGGCAGTCATAATCCGGGTCTGATCGTCGGCGGTGTCGAGCACATTGGCGCCAGGTCTGATCCCTGGCGTAACCACTAACAGCTTCCCGCCAAGCCCGGCCCGTAGCCGAGCCGCCTCAAGGCCGGAAGAGACCACCCCATCGCAACCCAGTTCCAGCGCCCGTTTGGCCCGAAAATAAACCAGGTCTTCAATGGACTGAGTCATGCCCATGGCCCGCAGGTCTTCTTCGCCAAAGCTGGTAAGCACGGTCACGGCCAGCAGCTTGATCTCCCCCTTTTCCTCCAGCGCCGCCCGAATGATCGGGTCATTGCCATGAACAGTGGCCAGGCTCACCCCGTGTTTCCTGAGTTGAGCCATGGCCAGCTTGACGGTTTCCGGAATATCGAAAAACTTGAGATCAAGCATTACCTTGTGGCCCCGGTCAACCAGCCAGTCAACAGTGTTGAACCAGTCGGCCATAAAGAGCTGCAAGCCTACCTTGTAATAGCCCAGATGGGACTCGGTCTTTTTCACCAGCTCCCGGGCCTGCTCCGACGTCTCCACATCGAGAGCCAGAATGATCTTTTCTTTCAAGGGAATATTTTTCATACGCTACCTTTTTCCTTCTACCTTGCCTCAGCCCTATCGGATATCCACCTGCACCCGACCGCGAATATCATAGGAATCCTGCTGCATATCATACACCATCCCCTTGCCATGGATGTCAATGCCTTTGCCTGTGATCTGTACCGGGGCCATGGTCGTGATCTCTCGGGTCTGCTCATCATAGTTGAGAGTATCGGACTGAATCAGCATGCCATTCTCGGCCTGCACCTTGGCCCCGTTTCGGATGATGAGGTTCTTTTTCTTGCTGTTATATTCGCCCTTCTTACCGGTGATCACGAACCTGCGCTCGGCATTTTTAAAAACCTGCGCCTCCACCGTTGCGAGCTGCATTCGATCCTGATCTTCCCCCGAATAAAGCCGCTTAGCCTTAATCTGCCAATCCCGCACCCCATTTTTCAGTTGTGAAAACAAGATCCCCTCCATACTGAAACCAGCACCGGTGGTCTCTGCCTGAGACGCAGCAAAAGTGGGGCCAAGGTTCATACCGCCACGTGGAACCAGAACCCTGGTAAAGACCCCGCCCCATACCGGCCAGGAAAGCAACAAGGTCACAGGCAATAACCAGAGGATATTCCGATAGCCGCTCATCATCGCAGGTACCGCCCAAGCAGTTCTTCCCGCTGCCCCCTAGCTTCGATGATCAAGTCGCACACCTCCCGCACCGCCCCTCGGCCCCCTTCCCGCCTGGTTACATAATGGACAACCGCCTTGACCTCGGCCACGGCATCAGCCACCGTTACCGCCAGGCCGACCCGGCTGAGCAGGGGCAGATCAAGCCAGTCATCCCCCATGTAAGCGACCTCCTTGGCGACAAGCTGCTGCTCGGCAAGAATCCGGGCAAAAATATCGATCTTGTTGCGCACCCCCTGATAAACATGGGGGATGACTGGCTTG
>Ga0208863_1000729_pt1 | contig 26483 bp, 28 predicted proteins | sample RifOxyD3_FD_184040 | JGI IMG/M metagenome (GOLD analysis project Ga0208863, IMG submission 184040) | Soil microbial communities from Rifle, Colorado - Rifle Oxygen_injection D3 (SPAdes) | ecosystem: Environmental > Terrestrial > Deep subsurface > Rock core/Sediment | place: Rifle, Colorado...
TCGGCCAATAAAAGACGCCCGCTAACACCCGGAAAGGAAACGTGCAGCGTATTTGGCAGTCGCTGTTCAGGATGCCCATTGAGTTGTAGCCCCGGCATTGCAACGATCAGCGCTTGGTGCAGTTGGTTTCGCAAGGTGAGCATGTGCGCCGCCATGGTTTCCAGCGAGGCGTTGGCCAGTGCCGCAGCAGCCCCGAGCGCCACAATCGCAGCCACATTCTCGGTGCCAGGTCGCAACCCGTGCTCCTGATCCGCGCCGTGCAGCACAGAGAGAACCGGTGTGCCCGCGCGGACGTACAAGGCGCCAATGCCTTTGGGTGCATACAACTTGTGACCCGCCAGCGTCAGCAAATCCACACCCAAGGCATCGACATTGAGCGGCACTTTGCCTGCAGACTGGGCCGCATCGGTATGCAAATGGATGCCGCGCTGGCGCGTTGCCATTGCAATTTCCGGGATGGGCTGCAACGTGCCGACTTCGTTATTGGCATGCATGATCGAAACGAGCGCGGTGTCGTCTCTCAACACCTTGACCACCTGTTCCGCAGAAACTTGACCCAAGGCATCGACCGGCAACACCGTCACGTCCCACCCGTGTGCGCGCAACTGCATGGCCGGTGCCATCACCGCAGGATGTTCGACGGCGCTGATGACGATATGGCGCTTGGGTGAGCCGTTCTCGACCTTCGACCGCGCAGTTCCAAGCAATGCCAGATTATTGGACTCGGTCGCACAGCCTGTAAATACGATTTCGTGAGGCTTGGCACCGATCAGTTCAGCAACTTGGCATCGTGCAGTGGCAACCGCTTGCGCAGCACGTCTGCCATACGCATGCGTGCTCGACGGGTTGCCGAATTGCTCGCGCAACCAGGGCAGCATCGCATCCAGCACTTCTGGCGCAACAGGGGTCGTGGCGTTGTAATCGAGGTAGATGGGATCAGTCATGCAAAAGCCTTCTTTAAATTCTTTATGGCTTGTTTATTGCGCGCTTGGCCACCCCTTGGCGTGCCAGGCAGTCATGCCACCCCGCACAGGCTGAGCGTCAATGAATCCGGCCGCCGTGAGCAGTTGAGCAGCTTGTGCTGAGCGCCGATCAGTGCGACAAACCAGTCGGATCGTACTTTGTTTGTAGTCTTCCAGTTCAGCCATGCGTTTTGGCAGATCCTCCAGCGCCAGGTTTAACGCACCAGAAATGTGTCCACCTTCACCTGTGAATTCTGACGCGCCACGAACATCCAGAACCAGCACATTCTCCCCTGCGTCCAGTTGACGTTTCAACTCGGCAACGTCTGGCATGGGTTTGGCCCTGAGCTTGCGTATCCAGCGTGGCAGGAACACCATGGAAGCCACCAATGCCAGCGCGATCAGAATGGCGCGCACTGTCCCTTCTCCACCGCTGAGTGCTTCTCGCCCGGCGTAGCCCAGCCAAGTGAAAGCCAGCGCACCTGGCAGCATGAAGAGTGCACTGGCCAGCACATAAGGCAGGAACGCAATGCGCGTGAGGCCAAGCGCGTAATTGAGCAAATTGAAAGGAAACAAGGGAACCAGTCGGACAAAAGCGATGAAGCGCCACCCTTCGGCAGCAACACCGTCATTGAGACGACTCAAGCGCGGACCCGCACGCCGTGCGATCCAGTCGCCCCCAAGGTACCTGGCAATCAAAAAGGCCAGTGCAGCGCCCAGCGTGGCACCCGTGAGGCTCCACAGTGTGCCCCAGACCGGGCCAAACAGCACACCTCCGGCCAACGTGATGACTGAGCCGGGCAGGAACAACACGGTTGCGGCTGCATACAAAGCGATGAAGACCAAGGGTGCTGCCGCACCGGCGCTTTCCACCCAGGTCTGCAGGGCTGCCACGTCAAAACGGTCGCGCCACGCAACAGCCAACCCGATCACGCTCATCAGTGCCAGGCCCAGCAACCAGCGGACGGCATGTCTGTTCATCATGATTCCTTGCTCCCGGACCAGTTGCGCCGGTTGATGGTGTAGCCTTCCACTGCGCCCCTGAACGGCATCAAGAGCATGCCGTCGAGTCGCGCCACCTCGCGCGGATCGGTGTGGCCGTGAATGCCGATGGTCATGCCCAATTGGCCAGCGCGGGGTTGTTCTCGGTAGGTGCCAAACAGCCGGTCCCACCAGGGCAGGTTGAAGCCGAAGTTGGAATTGGTTTCGTCCTCTTCGACCGAGTGGTGCACGCGGTGCATGTCGGGTGTGACGATGATCCAGCGCAGCACGCGGTCCAGGCCCACGGGCAGGCGGATGTTGCCGTGGTTGAACATGGCGGCTGCATTGAGGACCACCTCGAAGATCACCACCGCCAGCACCGGCGGCCCGAGCACCGTGATGGTGGCGATCTTGATCAGCATGGACAGCATGATCTCGATGGGATGAAAACGTGCGCCTGTGGTCAGGTCGTAGTCGGGGTCGGCGTGGTGCACCCGGTGCAGCCGCCACAGCAGAGGCACCGCATGCACCATGACGTGCTGCAGCCAGATCACAAAGTCCATGGCGATCACGGCCAGAGGCACGGCAGCCCAGAACGGCACATGGAAGTGATTCAGCAGACCCCAACCCTTGGACACACTGAACGCGGCCATGCCGACTGCGGCCAGCGGGAACATCAGGCGCAGCAGCACGGTGTTAAGGACGACCAAGCCGAGGTTGCTGCGCCAGCGTAACGCCTTCGATACCGTGAGTCGGCGCTGGGGTGCCACCAGCTCCCAAAGCGCGACGAGCGCAAAGACACCCACAAAGAAGCCCATTCTGATCGCAGGCTCGTTTGAGAGTACAAACTGTTCAAATTCCATGTTGTCTCCATTAAATCAACGCAAACTATTGCGTTGGATCAATATCATTCAATCCAACGGACGTTAGAATATACACCATGAACAACCGATTACTCAAAGACCTTCTGTACGAGCAGGTCGCCCGCGTGGGCAAGGCGCTGTCGAGCCCCAAGCGGCTGGAAATCCTGGAAATGCTGGCCCAGGGCGAGAAGGCTGTCGAGACCATTTCTTCGGACGTGGCTATCGACAACAAGCTCGCCAGTGCGCATCTGAAAGCACTCAAGGAAGCCCGGCTGGTGCAAACCCGCCGCGACGGCAAGCGTATTTATTACAGCCTCACCGGCAACGATGTCGCCCAGCTGGGTGTCACCTTGCGCCAGGTGGCCGAGGAGCACCTGATCGAATTGCGCATGGCGCTGCAGGGCATGATGGCCGACCCGGACCGCATGGTCAGTGTTGGGCGCAAGGAATTGATGGCGCAGGCCAAGCGTGGCGAGGTCATCGTGCTCGATGTTCGTCCACAGAACGAATTTGATACCGCGCACCTGCCCAATGCCCGCTCATTGCCCTTGTCCGAGTTGGCCCAGCGCCTGGCCGAACTGCCGCGCGACGTGGAAATCGTCGCCTACTGCCGTGGTCCGTTTTGCCTGATGTCTGATGAGGCGGTGAAGCTGTTAAAGGCCCATGGCTACCAGGCACGCAAGACCTTCGATGGGGTCAGCGAGTGGCAGGCCGCGGGCTTGCCGGTAGCCAAAAACTGATCAACCAAGGAGAAACCGATGTCAACCACACTTTTTATCATCAACGATGCGCCCTATGGCAACGAGCGCGCTTACAACGCCCTGCGTCTGGCTGCGGCGGTTGCCGGCAAGGAAGGCCAGCAAGTCCGGGTGTTTTTGATGGCCGATGCGGTGGCCTGCGGCAAGAGCGGCCAGAAAGTGCCCGAGGGTTACTACAACATCCAACTGATGCTGGGCAAGATCATCCGCAAGGGCGAGGTGCTGCTGTGCGGCACCTGCATGGATGCACGCGGATTACGGGCCGAGGAACTCATGGAAGGTGCCCTGCGTGGTACTTTGGCGCAGCTGGCCGACTGGACCGTCGAGGCAGACAAGGTGTTGGTGTTCTGACATCGTCCGGGCCATGAAGCTTGGTCCATCATCATGTTCACACCTTTACGATTTCAATCTGCCCTGGCATCGGGTGGCGTGGCCTTGATGCCATTTGTGTTGATGCAATTCACTTTTGCGCACACGGACAAGCTGATCAGCATCAATGACTTTGCCAACAGATGGGATGTGGCCAGCCTGTTTTTGGTGGTGGTGATGCTGCTGAGCACCTTGATGCACTTTTTCCTGATTCTGAAGATTTCCATCGAGTTTATGCATTGGGCTCATCAGGGTGATGCGCTGAAGGTTTTCCTGTCGGATGCGGCTATCAACATTGGCATTTTTTCGCCCATTGTGGCTTTGGGGATGACGGCAAATGTCTTGCTGGGCCCGGTGGCTTTTTTCTGGCCGGACTTTTCCAGGGCGGTGCCAACGCTGATGGGCTATGGCATTTACCCCTACGCCTTGCTGTTTTTGGCGCTGGGTGCGATGTCATTGGCGGTTGCCAAAACCTGGTTCTTCCGGGATGGCAAAGCCGTGGTTTTCACTTTCAACTGGCTGCTTGACGTGTTTGCGTGGGGCATGGTGGCCCTGGCCGGGGCGGGCATCACCATGGCTGCCACCGATTTGCAAGTGGCCAAAGTTGCCAGCATCCTGACGCTGATTGCCATCAGCATGGGCCTGCTGATTTACGGAATCAAAGGTATTTATCTGCTGGTTTGCCAGCTGAACCATGGGTCCAGCATGGCCGAACCCCTGAAACCAGCGCATTTTGTGGTGGTACCCATCAATTGCCTGTTTGCCATTGCGATTTACAAAATTGCAGATTACACCGGCAAGTCTCTGGGCGTGGATATCTCCTCGCTGGCGTTTGTCTCGGTGGTCATCCTGTTTTCAATCTCCATTTTCTGGATCTTGTTTTGCGCCGTGGCTTTCAAGGACTGGTTTCGTTACCAGTTCATCAAGCCCGATTTTTACCCGAGCCAGTGGGGTTTGGTATGTGTCTTGGTCGGGCTGGAGGTGTTGGCGGTTTATAGCCACAGCAATTACTACGCATCGGCTTTGCTGCTTGGGTTTTCTTACCTGAGCATTGTCGTGGCGACGGCCATCTACACCTTCGTGTATTTGAAGTTTGTGGGCGTGATCAAGGCTCGCAAGAGTTGATTTCACTGATTTCATTTCTAAATCACATTGGCCATGAACCCCACACCTACTGAAAAGCGCAACGTGATGTTGCTGGCCAGCACGCAGGTGTCGCTTCAAAAGACAGACAAAACCTTCGAGTCAGCGGCACGCCTGTTTCGTGTGTTGTCTTCGCCTATGCGACTCAAAATTCTCCACTGCTTGTGCAATGGTGAGGAAAACGTGGGTCAGTTGATTGGTGTCATCCAGACCAGTCAACCCAATATGTCGCAGCATCTCAACGCGTTGTTCCAAGCTGGTATTTTGGGAAAACGACGTGTGGGCACACAGATTCTTTACCACGTGATGGATGTACGCATCGTCGCGATCAGTGAAGTTATTTGCAGACGCCCCCAACCTTTGCCATAGCGACAGACAAATGAATTTGATTTTTTAAGAATTGTGGCAATACCTGGGCATTCCATGTTGTGGTGGGCGCACTCAATGTCCAGACCGATTTCAACATTTGATCGGAACATAGAACGATGACGAATCAATATCCACTTAACTCGGGACAGTTGTCGTTGGTGGGGTGCAGCATGGCGTCCAGCACCTCAGGGGTTACCGGTGGAGGTGGCGTTGAAATCAAGGTAGATCGGATTGTTCATCCAGGTTCCAGCGGCCCGCTGAGGGGGTTGGGTGAGTTAACACCTGCCTTACCCGGACACCATCAAGGTAAATGCGCAGTTCACCAGCTGCGAAAGGTGTCCAGCTCGCCTTATCACCCATCGGTTCGGTCGCAATCACAACAGAAGACGAACCCGCGTCAGCTGACTCCTGATAATGGAGACGATCATGTCCGTAGGCAATCAGCAGTTTGCCATCCGATAGCAAAAAATTGAATTTGCCGAGAGATGCGATTTTTTCGCTCACAGCGCTCAAGACGCCAATCCAGTCATCATCGGTGCCAGGTGTTTGGTAGTGGTCTGTCAGGAAGCGCAGCAGATGGCAAAAGGCAAACTCGGAATCCGTCTGTCCGTCAGGCAGGCACGATGCATTACAAAGTGCTGACTCGGTTGCGACGACGTCAGGCACCATGCCGTTGTGGGCAAACACCCACTGTCGGCCACAGCAGGCGTGAATGAAAGGGTGGGTGTTGCCCAGGGTGTTGACTGGCGGCCAGCGTGCTTTGCGCAAATGCGCCACGATCAGGCTGGACTCCACGGTTTGAACCAAACGATCAAATCGCGCGCTACTGAAACCAGGCAGCGGCTCTTTTTCAAGAAACAAATCTTGACCATAGCGCCAAGCGATGCCCCAACCGTCCGGGTTGTCCGCTTTGTCTCCGCCATGGGTGCGGAACTCGACCAGTGGCAGGTCGCCGGGTGCCTGCGGCTGACTGGAGGAAAGACCAAACAATTCGCACATGGTGGGTTCAGTGGATCGCGACTGGCCAGCCCTTGACGCGCCAAGCGGACATGCCACCCTGGATGACACGGGCCTCAAATTCAGCCAGTCGCAGTGGCAGCTCTTCCAGCGGTACGTTCAAGGCATTTGAAATATGCCCCCACCCAATCAACACTGCCCCTAATGCGACGGGTGTGAAAACCCCCAACCGGATAGTGAGGTCGTGGCCGTGAGCAAATTGTTCAAAGTTCATGGATGTTTCGATGTCGGTTCGGTTCAGGCTACCTGTGAAGCAATGGCCTGGGGAGAAGCGGAATTCCAGATTACATTCTAATAGTTCTTAGAGTGACGATTATAATTTTTACTCGAAACTAAACCACATCCAACCCGGAGTAACTGATCAATGAAAACTTGGACCTTCTGCCGACCGCTCGCTTTAAGCTTGCTGGCCCTTGGCCTGCACACGGCCCCCATCACCGCGCTGGCCGACGATAGCAAGGCCGTCGTGGATGCCATGGAGTCGTACCTGGACTTCGTCGAATACGGTGGTGCCACCATCTTCCCGGAGCAAATCCCCAGAGATGACTGGAAGAAGTTCTTTGTCATTGACGCGCGTGACAAGGACCAGTTCAGCAAAGAACATATTCCTGGCGCGGTCAACATCGAATGGCGCCGCGCGCTGTCCGAGCGCAGTCGCATTCCCAAAGACAAGCCGGTGCTACTTTATTGCAATACAGGGTCGTTGTCAGCGCAAGCCGGCTTTGCGCTGCGTGTAGCCGGTTATGAAAATGTGCGCATTTTGCAGGGGGGCTTTTCAGAGTGGAAAGCCAAGGGCGGGATGGACGCTGCTGAAAAAGCGACTGCTGGGGTGAAACACTGAATCGTGTGGCTTGAACCACACGGCTGTCGTTCAAGGGTGCGATTCAAATTGATATGGGGTCGAACTAGCTTGAGGCATGGTGATTGGGTCGTGTGACCGGGCTTTGGCGTGAAAGGCGCGCGCCGAAAGCACTCGCGCACAAATCAGCACCTTCGCGCGTGATTTCGCGCCAAAACCGCATGCACATGACCCAGTCGCCATGCCGTGCATGGAGACCGCCTGTCAATATCCCGGTCGTCATGCCATGCGTCAATGAAGCGAAAAAATCAGCGATCAACGGGTGCTTTGAATCGGCTACCGCCAGCCCACCACTTGGCATCGCACCCGTCGTTCAACGGACACCCAAGCCAGATAAAAAAACCACCCGAAGGTGGTTTTTTTACGAGAGACGGATCTCAGGCAAAGTTGGCTTCGGCAAAGCGCCAGTTCACCAGGTTACTCAGGAAGGTTTCTACGTACTTGGGGCGCATGTTGCGGTAGTCGATGTAATAGGCGTGCTCCCAGACGTCAACCGTCAGCAGCGCTTTGTCGGCGGTGGTCAGGGGCGTGCCAGCCGCACCCATGTTGACGATGTCGACCGAGCCATCGGCCTTTTTCACCAGCCAGGTCCAGCCAGAACCGAAGTTGCCCACGGCGCTCTTGACAAAGGCCTCCTTGAACGCGGCGTAAGAACCCCACTTGGCATCAATGGCAGCCGCCAGCGCGCCGGTGGGTTCACCGCCGCCATTGGGAGTCAGGCAGTTCCAGAAGAAAGTGTGGTTCCAGATTTGGGCGGCATTGTTGTAAATGCCAGCGCTGGATTTCTTGACGATGGACTCGAGGTCCATGCTTTCGAACTCAGTGCCTTTTTGCAGGTTGTTGAGGTTCACCACATAAGCGTTGTGGTGCTTGCCATAGTGGTACTCCAGCGTTTCCTGTGAGTAGTGGGGTGCCAGGGCATCCATTGCAAAAGGCAGGGCGGGCAAAGTATGTTCCATGAGGTCCTCGAAGTTGGGTTACAAGAAGTGAAATTGTAAAAATTTTCAGCGGCAAGCTTACACCACTTTCAAATCAACCGTGCCATCAACAAGGGTAGCAATGACCGCCTGGCCCGGCGCCGTCTGCTGGCAGCTGGCAAGGGTCTTGCCCTGATCGTCGGACAACATGGCGTAACCGCGCGCCAGCACCAGATGTGGGTCCAGCAGGTTCAGGCGCAAACTGGCGCGCTCCAGCCGCTGCGCCTGTTGTTGCCAGGCGCGCTGCAGTACCGTGGGCAATTGGTCTTTCAGGCGCTGTTGATGCTGCTCTTGTTGCTGCAAAAAATGTCGCGCCGCGCTTTGCAAGCCATGGGCGCTGGCCGCCAGCCGCAAGTGTTGGCTGGCCAGGCGCTCTGACGGCCGCCCCAGACGCGCCACGGTCCGGTCCAGCCGCTGACCCTGCCGGTCAAGCTGACGCAGCACGGTGTCACTCAGGCGCCGCTGCGCCTGGTCCAACGCACCCAGCCAGGCTTCGCGTGGTTGCGCCACCAGTTCGGCTGCCGCCGTGGGCGTGGGCGCGCGAAGGTCGGCACAGAAGTCGGCAATGGTGAAATCGGTCTCATGGCCGACGCCGCATATGATGGGCACCGGGCTTTGCACCATCAGCCGCGCCAGCGCTTCGTCGTTGAAGGCCCACAGGTCTTCCTGCGCACCGCCGCCGCGTACCAACAAAATGACGTCAATCGGAACGGTTTTCAATTGGTACAACACGGTCAGCGCGGCCATCAACTCGGCCGGCGCGTTGGCACCCTGCACCGAGGCCGGGGCCAGCACCACCGGAATGTGCGGCACGCGCCGCTGCAAGGCGGTCACCACATCGTGCAAGGCAGCCGCGCCGAGCGAGGTCACCAGGCCAATGGCGCGCGGCATCACCGGCAGCGGCCGCTTGCGCGCAGCCTCAAACAAGCCCTGCGCTTCCAGCTTGGCCTTGAGCTTGAGGAATTCCTCGAACAGACTGCCCTGACCGGCGCGGCGCATACCTTCGACGATCAGTTGCAGGTCACCGCGTGGTTCATAGACCCCCAGGCGCCCCTGCACTTCCACCAGCTCACCGTCACGCGGCGCAAAGTCAAGGCCGCTGGCCGCACGCTTGAACATGGCACAACGCAACTGCCCGGAGGCATCTTTCAGCGAGAAATAACAGTGGCCGCTGGCCGCGCGTGAAAACCCTGACAACTCGCCGCGCACGGTCACCGGGTTGAAACGGGCCTGCAGTGCATCGGCAATGGCTCGGCACAACGCACCGACCGACCAGACAGTGCCTGAGACCGGCAGCAAAGACGCGGCAGGGCTCATTTCAGGCGACCTGCCGCTAGCAACATGATAGTGAATTGCCCACAGTTGGGCGACAGGACCCAAAAACCAAAAAAGCTAGCAAGCGTTTCAGATTCTTCGTTATAAGTTATTGATTTCATTGAATTTATCTTTGATTAAATTATCATCAAACGATCACAAACCAGGCACAGAGCCGCGTCAAGGCCTCTATTAGGGTAATTACTCACAAAGTTATCCACAGAAATTGTGACCTATTCACAAAGATACCTCAAAAATTTGAACCGGCTCATGCGAGCCCTGAAACTCGGCGGAACCTTTTGCCACACACACGACGATGTCACGAACCAAAGACCAGGTCGAATGGCTGATCAGCACATGGTCGGGCTGGCAATGCGCCTGAATGCGCGCCGCCAGATTGACCTGGCGACCAATCGCGGTGTATTCAAGTCTTTGCTGAGAGCCAAAGGCGCCGACACTGGCCTGCCCGGTGTTGATGCCGATGCGAATGTGAAACGGATGCGCAATACCCTGCTCAGCCCATTTTTGCCGCAACACATGCATGCTTTTTTGCATGTCGATGCCCATGTGGACAGCCCGTAACGCCTGATCCCGGTCACTGCTGCTCTGTGGCGCACCAAAGAAAATCATGATGGCATCACCCACAAACTTGTCGATGGTGGCGCCATAGCGGTGTGCAATCAAGGTCATCTCTGACAAATAGTCGTTGAGCAGGAAAGACAGGTCCTCGGGTTCGATCGCATCGGCCGCAGTCGAAAAATCCTTGATGTCTGAGAAAAACAGGGTCAACTTGCGCCGTTCATGACGCTCCAGGGCCTCGTAATTGCCATTACGCACCTCATCGGCCAATTGCGCCGCTACATAACGGCTGATGATGGCATTGGCCTTGCCCAGCGTCTCACCCACGGCCAGCAACTCTTTTTCACGCAGTTTCCAGCGTGCAATGATGAAATAAACAATTGCCAGCACGACCCCCAACAAGAGCAGCGTGATGGCGTTCATGGGCCGCATCAGGCCCGTATTAATCTGGCCGATGCTGGTCGACGTGGTGTTGAAAAATGGCGCGTAGGGAATCTGGCCGGCATGGGCGCCCAGCATCAGAACGCTATTAAAAACCAGGGTGCTCAGCAAATTGACCCCCATCTCGCGCGCAGAAAACAGGGTCAAGCCCACAACCCAGGCCGCTACGATCGCCACGCCGGCATACAAGTGGGTAAAAAGTCCATAAAAGTAGGTAGAAAAAATCACCACCCAGGTACACAGGACAACGGTAGCCAGGGTCAGTCCGGGCGTGGGGCTGGGCCGGAGCCGCAAATGGTAACTGATCCAGCTCAGCAGGCTCATGGCAAAACCTGTCAGCCCAACCACCCCGGCCGCCGTGGGTAAAAAAGCCTGGTTGACTTCGGGGTTGGCGTCTGGATACCAGTAGGCATAGGCGTAAACCGCCAAATACAACAATGCAAAGACCACATTGATGCCGCTCGCCGCCATGCAACGCACGGCCGGTGTCCAGGCTAAAGGATTATTCAATTGACGCCCCCCTTTGAATTTATCCCGGATAGTAAGCCGTTTTGGCGCCGGACGTCGAACAGCTGTAAATACGCGCCTAAGCACCACGGCAACGTCGAAATTGCCAGCGCGCCGGTGTAGGCACCACAGTCACCCCGCGGCTAACCGCCATGGAGCAAAGCAGCCCCTGATCGGGTCAAAGCTTGGGCAGCACCTCGGCCACGGCACAGGTCGCAATGTCCATCAGCTTGGCATGGCGCGGGTCGGCACTGTTGAGCAGGGTTGCCACCTGAACATAGGTGTTGTTGACAAACACCTTGCCTTCTGAGGTATCGCGCTCCACGCCGTAGCGAATTTTTGAGCGTTCGGCCAACGACAACTTGCTGAGCAAGCCTTTGGTTGCCCACACCTTGCCAAAGCGGGCCATGTCGGACAAGCGCCCACAAATGTTGATGGTTTCACCCAGCACCACCAGTTCGAAGTTGCTGTTGGTCTTGAACGTGCCAAGCCATTCTTCGCCCTCGCTCAAGCCAATGTTCATGTACAAATGGTTGGTCCACCCTTTGCGTACCATCCAGTCATGGCTGATGCCTTGCATGGTTTCGCGCACTTTGTTGGCGCACAACACGGCATTCATCAAGTAATTGCGGTCGGGTTGGGGGAAAAAATAGTACACCATGCCATCCCCCGTGTGTTTGCCATAGGCCCCGTAATATTCCCTGAAGATGGGATCCAGCGTTGACCATATCTGATTGATCAGCTGAAAATAATCCTCAGGCGGCAACTCTGAGCAAATACGCACCGAGTTTTGCAGGTCGGCCACCATCACAGCCAACGGCGTGAGGACCGGCAAACGCTGACTCAGCAAGGCCCGAATAAAAGTGTCACGCCTTGACACGCAGTTGAGCAACTGACTCACATCCTGCTGCTCCGGCACATAGACAATCAGCACGCCCTCACGAAAACTCAGGGCCACCACCTGACAAGCACCGATACTGGGGTCCGGGTGTGTGACGCCGACAATGTGCTGGATCCGGTTCTCCGGCGTTGGGCACTGGTCATAACAGGCCATTAACCACTGTTTGTGCGCATCAGCGATGTCGCCCAGATTCTGGCTGAAGGCTTGTCGTGTCAACCGGCTTTTGAGCGGTCCCAAATGGGCGTTGAACAAATTGGTCTGCTCCATGGCAGGCAGCGTGGCCGCCCATTCAAGCAGGGTCGGCACAATGGAACGGTCATTGGCCCGCTCTGGAATTTGATTGTCTACAAAGAATTCCTTTTGGGCCAGGGCATTTAGCCAGATCAACTGAAACTCGAAATTGACCATATAGGCTGGATACGGAATGTTTTCCACCGACACCTGGACAGATTCACTGCGCTGGACAGCTGCCGGGGCAGTGCGTTTTTCGGTGTAAACCGATCCAGCAGCCGACGGCATACCCTCTTTCGGCAGCGCTTTGCCAGGCAGAATGGGGATGGGATCTGACTCCGCTGTGTCGACAAGCTGGTATTTGATGTCTTCCATGCTGGCGCCAGCGCGTTTGAGTTCTTGAACTTGTTGGATGCGCGCCAGCGCCCAATCCGGGAAATAGCCCAGGGTAGTGGGTGCCTCGCCAGGCACAGCGGATTGCCGCCGCACCTCGGGCCGGGGAAGAAGACCATTGGCAATGTAATTATTGAGGGTGGCGCGTGAAATGGCAGCACCTTCAAGCAACGCAACGCTTGTTATCATGAGATGACCTATCCGTTTTCAATTAGACAGCTGAACTATACAGATATACAACTGAATAACAAGTGTCTAAGTCAAAAGAGAGACATTCGGCCTCAAGTATGTTGCTATCCGGCATCACCTGTCCAACACACCATCAGTGCACTGCGGCCCAACCCGCTCAATAGCTGATGTGGGGGCCTGGTCCAACCGGCCAACTCTTATGCGTCTTGCCAAATCACCCCGCGCGACGACTGCTCCCAAGTTTCATAATAGGGCGAATACAGGTCTTCAATGCGGTTACGCTTGACCTTGAAGGTCGGGGTAACAATGTCATTGTCAACTGTCCAGGTGGAATGGGCAACCACCAGACACTTGAGCTGCTCATGGGGGTCAAGGCTTGCATTGACCGCTTTCAGGTGCTGCGCCAAAGTCGCCTCGATCTGGTCGCGCTGCCCTGTGTCTGCAGCGCGCGCCGCGGTGTCCGGATTCAGCACCACAATGCCCAGAGGCTGGCCCAAATTGGCGCCAGTGACCACACAGGCTTCCACCAGTTCATGCATCACCAGTTTGTCTTCAATGGGTGCCGGTGCCACATATTTACCCTTGATGGTTTTGAACAGATCCTTGACACGGCCGGTGATGTACAAGCAGCCCTGCGCATCCAGATGACCCTTGTCACCGGTGCCCAACCAGCCGTCCGGGGTGAATGCCTCCCAGGTCATTGCGTGAGGTTCGACACAGCCAGGTTTTCTGTCATGCCAAAACCTTCGTTGACGGGCAGACCCAGCTTGCGGTACCAGGCCAGCAGCGACACGGACATGGGTGCCAGAGGTGTAAATCAGGGTGGCCAGCGCGTCGGTGGTACGCACCACCTCCCCTGCCAATGGCGCACTGCTGGCGATGATGGCGTCCCAGCCCTCAAACCGCGTCCTGGCGTCAGCCGGAGAAAGGGGGTAGCTGATACAAGTCAGGTCGGTCGGCAGACCAGGCTTCATGGACTCCCAGTCATCAAGCTCGCCGACAAAGCAGGCCTGCGCTTCACTGTGGGTCAAAATCTGTCGCACCGTGCCATGCGCCAGCGTGGGGTACAAAGGCACCGACACATAACCGGCCATCCAGATCGCCAGGTCACTCATTAGCCACCAGGCGCAATTTTTGGACAGGATGGCAATTTGTGAACCTGGCGCCCAGCCCCGGGATTTCAGGTGGGAGGCCATACGACGCACTTGATCGCCCACCTGAGCCCAGGTGAAGTCCAGCATGACACCGTCGCCCAAGGGTTGCGTCAGGGCAATACGGTCGGGTGCTGTTTTTTCTCAAAAATACAGGCGTTGCAAAGCCAACTGGTCAGGAGCTACATGATTCATTCAGCTTGCTTTCCTTCATGGAAAACGTCATGCCCTCTGCAGGTTTTTATCAAAGAAGGCCAGCGTACGTTCCCAGGCCAGCTTGGCGCTGGCGGCGTCAAAGCGTGGTGTGGTGTCGTTGTTGAACCCATGCTGGGTACCTGCATAAACATGGGCTGTGTAGTGTGCCCCAGCCGCCTTGAGCGCCGCCTCATAGGCGGGCCAAGCCGCATTGATACGCTCATCAACACCGGCAAAATGGATCAGCAGCGGCGCCTTGACTTTGGCAGCCTCTTCCGCGGGGGGATGGTTGCCGTAAAAGGGCACAGCCGCATCCAGCTCGGGCAGGCGGGTGGCCAGTACATGCGCGATGCCGCCGCCCCAGCAAAAGCCAACGACGCCGAGTTTGCCGCTGCAGTCGGCCCGACCTTTCAGGTAGCGCGCACCAGCAACAAAGTCTTCCCGGGTCTTGGCCTGGTCAAGCTTGGCAAACAACTGACGCGCCTTGTCTTCGTCGCCCGGGTAGCCACCCAGAGGCGTGAGCGCGTCCGGGGCAAAAGCCATGAAACCGTCCAGCGCCAGGCGCCGCGCGATGTCTTCGATGTGCGGGTTCAAGCCCCGGTTTTCATGCGCCACCAAAATGGTCGGCAAGGGGCCGCTGGCGCTAGCCGGGCGGGCCAGATAGCCATTGACCGTGCCATGACCGTCGGATGAGGGGTAGGCCAGTCGCTCGGTCTTGAGCCGCGGGTCACTGGGGCTCACTTGTTGTGCCAGTGCAAAATTCGGACTCAGTGCGGCCAGCAACAGGCTGGCACTCATGCCAGCCACGGCAAATTTTTGCGCCCCCGCCAAAAAACCGCGCCGGTCAATGGTGCCATGAACATAGGCATCAAACAGAATCAGCAATTCCTGGTCAAAGTCCTGTGCGGTCAGTCTTGTCATGATGCGCTCCAAAAAATTGGCATGATAGCGACAGACTCTGATACTTGCCGGTGTTCGCCTGGTTCCAGGTTACACCCAACCACAAGCAGCGGGATTGAATGGCGGTAAATTTAATCTGCTTTTGATTGCTACCAGCGCATGTTGAGTAGGCGCCACAACCATAGAACACATCATTTCTTCAAGGTTTGATCTTCTTCAGCAAGGCTTCCGCTTCTTGTTTTCGACCAGCATCCGCCACTTCACGACCAGGGCGCGGAGCGGCTTTGAACGCGGTATCCAGATGTTTGGCCGCCTCGGTGTTTTTGCCTTGATCGACCAGAAAGTCGGCGTACAAAAAGTTGCTGTCAATGCCTTGCGGGTTCAATGCCAGGGCTTTTTTGAACAACTCGTCGGCCTTGGCTTTGTCACCAAAGCCCAGCGGCCAGCCAGGCACCTTGGCATACAAGGTCGCCAGGCTGGTGTAGGCCGAACCATCCAGCGCACTGTCATCGAGTTGAATGGCTTGTTCAAACAGCAGTTTGGCTTGTTTGGCCAGTGACAGTGCACCCAGGCCACCTTTTGCTCCGGCTTCGCTGGAGACGGCAATACCTTGCCAGATCAGCGGTTCGGCCTGGCTGGGATGGATTTCGGCCAACTTGCCAGCTTGTTCGGCCAGGGCGCGGTAAGCGTCAGCGTGTTGCTTGGCATCTTGCTTGTATTTGATCTGGGCCCATTGGTCTTGAAGCGGGCGCACCAAGGTGTCGTTGTTGCTGGCAAAACACAGACCGGCACTCAGAAGCAGGGTCGCCAACGGGAAGTGGATGAAGGGTTTTTTCATGATTGCAGGGTCAGGGTTGAGGTGTTTGGGCGTGTTGCTGAATGGTGGCCAGTTTGCCAGTCAGGCCACGGTCAATCAGAGCGGGTGCAAAACCGTTGAGCCAGGCAAATAAGCGCTCTGGAAAGCCGATGTGTAACTCACTGCGTTTCTGAGCCAGCGCCTTCAGGAGGTGGCAGGCGACAGTTTCGGGGCTGTCGCTGGCATTGCCAAGTGCGCGGTTGAGTGCATTCACTGCCGGGCTGTTGAGCGCGGTGTTGATGGCACGCGGGGCAACGTACAACACGTGAACCCGGCTGCTGGCCAATTCCCGGCGCAGGCTTTGTGACAAGCCCCGCAGGCCGGCTTTGGCGCTGGAATAGGCAGCAAAACCAGCAAATGGCAAGCTGCCAAAGGCCGAACCCACGTTGACAATGCTGGCGTTTGGCTGGCTGCGGAAGTGGGGCAGCAAGGCATGGGTCAGACGCATCGGGGCCATCAGGTTGGTTTGTATTACCTGTTCAATCGTGTCCCAGGTCTGGTCATGCAGCAGGCCAAAGGCGCTGATGCCAGCATTGTTGATCAGCACATTGGCATTAAATGCCTGGCCCGCTTGGGTTAGATCTGCCACGCCTTGAGCTTGTGTCAAGTCGGCCACGCAGACCTGGGCGGCACTGCCGAGTCGGTTTTGCAGTGCCTGGAGTTTTTCAGTATCGCGCCCTGCCAGCAGCACCTTGGCGCCCTGTTGCACCAGTTGTTGTGCCAGTGCCTGACCCAGGCCACCGCTGGCACCGGTGAGTACCACGCGGGCGGTGTTCAGCTGCATGTGGCCACCTGGGTGTCAGTCAAACCCCGGAACACGTCGCCATAGAGTTTGTAAAACACCTTGGCGCAGCGCAGCACTTCCTGCTGGTCTTCGGGGGTCATTTGCTCCAGCAGGATGGCCAGGTGTTTGGTGTGCTCCTGGTCGAGCGTGCCGTGGGAGCGCAGGTAGGAGAAGGCGACATCGGGTAATTGCAGTGCGTGCTGAATTTTGTCGGCCGCCATCAGGGCCAGTGCCACGCTGGTGCCCTCAAGCACAAACACCATGCCAAAAAAACCGGCCGGGTTGCCACGGGCAATCAGGTCATAGGCATAAGCCACCATCAGTTCGGCGGGCAGGTCGGGTTGGCTGGCACGCACGGCATCAGCATCACCACCCGCAGCGGTAATGTCGCCAAGAATCCATTCTTCGTGGCCAATTTCTTCTTCAATGTATTCAGCCACAGCGCGGCGCAGCCAGGCCAGTCGCTCCGGCAAACGCCCGCCGAGTGACATCAACAACGGTGTGGTATGGCGCACATGGTGATAGGCCTGGCTAAGAAAGGCCAGGTAGTCTTTGAGCTGCGCACGCCCTTGCAAACAGTCGTCCACCAGGGGGGCAGACAGCAGGTAGCCACGGTTGGCTTCGGTAGCGGTTTGGAGGTGTTCGTAAAACGTCATGGGGTGGTCTCTTCAAGGCGGTAAAGGGATTCGATGGCCTGGGCAAAGTGTTGGGAAATCGCGAGACGCTGGGGGCGACCATTTCCGGTAGCCAGACCATTGGTCAAGGTCAGGGGTGGGCTGACGAGCCAGCGTTGAATGCGGGCGTAATCCGGCAACTGCGCATTGGCTTGTGTGACGGCGGCATCAACATGGGCTGGGTTCACACCCGGCATGGGCACAATCACCGCCACCAGCCACGGGCGCGCATCACCCAGCACCACGGCTTGCAGAATGGCGTGGTGCGCCAGCAGCACCGACTCCACCCATTCCGGTGAAATGTTGCGGCCAAAGCTGCTGATCAGCAGGTTTTTGCTGCGACCCCGCAAATGCAGGTGACCTTGTGCGTCCAGTTCGCCCAAGTCACCGGTGGCGAATTCGTGCAAGGCAGGTGCGGGCAAGGCGGTGCTGCCGGTGTAGCCCAAAAAGGCAGAGGTTTGCAAGTGAACTTCGCCGTTGTTCAGCCGCAATTGCACATGCGGCAAGACGCGGCCCACACCTGTGCCTTCATCACCAGGCCGGTTCAGGCTGACCACGGAGCCACATTCGGTCAGACCATACCCTTCATAGGCTGGAATCCCGGCCTGTCGCGCCTGCATGATCAGGGCAGGATCAACGTGCGCGCCACCAACCGCCACAAAACGCAAACTGTCTGGCGCGACTTGTTGTGTGGCCAAAAGATAAACTGTCCAGACCTTCAGCAGTTCGGGCACCAGAATCATGCTGTGGGGTTGATTGGCCACAACACTCTGCTGTAGAGCAGCAGGGTCAAACCCGGCCATGCCACGCCAGCCCAGGCTGGCCAAGCTGGGCAGATGCACCTGTGAGCCGTTGAGCAAAGTGGCATAAATGCCAGCACTGTTTTCCAGCAGCAAACTCAATGGCAAAACCGCCAGATGTTTGGTCACACCCAGCGGTGACAGGGTCTCTTGAATGGCTCTGGCTGTGGCCATCAAACCAACGGCACTGAGGCAAACGCCTTTGGGGGAGCCGGTGCTGCCAGAGGTAAAAGAGATTTTGGCGCACCCATTGGGTAAGACAGGCCGCTCGACTTGGCGGCACATCATGCTGAGTAAACCCCGCGTCCAACGGCATTCAAAACCTAGCCCCAACGTGACAATGCGTTCGGGTTGATCGGTCAAAACGGCAGCCGCACCCGCTTGTGTCAGTGCATTGACCATTTGTGCCGGACTGAAAAAAGTGGGCAAGGGCAAATGCACCGCACCCAGTTGCAGGGCAGCAAGGTCTGCCAGGACCCAATTCACACTGTTGTCGGCCAGCACCGCAATGACCTGGTAGCCGGCCAGTTTCTCGGCCATGTCACGCACGGCCGAGATGACCTCGGCTGCGTTCAGGTTTTGTTCGTGGTCGGACAGGGTGGGTCGATCCGGGTGCGCCGCCAAAACATCCAGCACAAGAGATGCACTCATGCCAGCGCGTTCATTCGTTGCAGGGCGGATTTGATTTTCCCGGCGGCGACGATGGGCTGGGTGTCGTAGTAGCTGCCCCAGTTGCTTGCCTGTCCATTCAAACATTCAGGGCGGGCTGCGGCCAGTGCCAGAGGGGGCAATCCCAATTTGGAGAAAATGCCAACCAGCTCCTGCGTGGCCGTGGAGGCCACCCACTCAAAGCCTGCAGCATGCAAGTAACTTGCCATGGCACGAAACAGGTAAATGCTGCTGCCTGGTCTTTGCGCGGCAAGGTGACCGACTTCCACAATACGGTCACGACGGATGGGGTTGGGCGCCAGGTGCGCCATGGCTTGCTCAATGGGAGTGTCCAGATAACGCTCCAGAAACAGCGCTGTCTCGTTGGCGCTACGCCAACCTGCCGCGGCAACAATCACACCCTCTTGCTCCAGCACCATCAAGTTGGGGGTAAACGAGCTGACTTTGGCGTTGTAGCGTTGCGCAAATACATTGGCGATGAAATTTTCTGCTTCCTGTCTGCGTGGCGAATGTTGGTCCACATGAAGTGCAGAGATGGTTTGCATGGGTGCTTGAAATATTTTTCGTCGGGCGCTGTTCATGGAATAACGTTGATTGAGTGGACAAATGCGTTGTGGGCAGTCTAAAAAAACTTTCTTAAGTTCTTCTTAACCATGTCGGTGCGTCAGGGTGGCCCATGACGGACTCGGTGCAGCAGCTCAGGGCGTACACCGGTGCGCACTTGGTCGGCGCGGTCGCAAAGTCTGTGTTGTCAGGCTGATCCGGCCAGCGCAGCGGGCAGTGTCAGTACCGCACGCAGGCCACCGCGAGGGGACTCGTCCAACATGACTTTGCCGCCATACAAACGCGCCAGGTCGTCCACAATGGCCAAACCCAGCCCCGTGCCGGGCACTTGTTCGTCCGCACGCACACCGCGTTGCAGTACCACTTGGCGTTGCGCAGGCACCAAGCCGGGACCGTCATCATCGATGGTGATGATCAACCAGTCCTGATCCGCTTGGGCGTTCACCAGCACGTGGTGGCGCGTCCACTTACAGGCGTTGTCAAGCAAATTGCCCAACATTTCCTGCAAATCCTGCACCTCGCCGCGAAACGCCAAGGCGGCAGGCACGGCACCCACACTGAGTTCAATGGCCCGTTCGGCATGAATCCGCTGCATGACCCGCACCAGCCCTTGAAGCACCGGCAACAGCTCGGTTTTGGCACCTGGCAAGTGGCCGGCGGCAGCGGCCTGGGCACGCGCGAGGTGGTAGTTCACCTGCTTGCGGGCCACTTCAACCTGCTCGCTGACCAAACGCGCCAGCGCCGACGTGTCATGACCTTGCCCTTGCGCGGCATTGGCCAGCACGCTCAACGGCGTTTTGAGCGCGTGGGCCAGATTGCCCGCGTGGGTACGGGCACGCTCTATCACTTCCGCGTTGTGCGTCAAAACTTTATTGAAGTCATTCACCAAGGGCATGATCTCTTGTGGAAAACGGCCTTCCAGGCGTTGCGATTGGGCATTACGCACCTGAGCCAAGGCATCGCGCAGCGCGCCCAGCGGGGCCAAACCCACCAGCACTTGCACCACGGCGGCCACCACCAAACCAGCAGCCAGCACAGCCAGTGCCAGCCACATCATGTGATGAAACCGGGCAACGGGCTCCAGCATGAAACGTTCGCTGGCAGCCGCCATCAGTCGAAAATTGGCAGGGACCTGGCTCAGGGTGTCGTCCAGTCGCACCGTGCGTTCGACCACATTGAGCCATTCACCTTGCGGCCCGGCGATATGGGCATGGGCGACATCACCCTCCCCCGCCTTTGCCGGTGGCAGTCTCAAAACATGATCCCATAACGAGCGGGACCGCAATTGGCCCACAGCGACGTTTGCCTCACCGTCTGCAACACGATCAATTTGCCAGTAATAACCAGAAAACGGACGTGTCAGGCGGGGGTCGCTCAAGGCCAGTTGCAACTGCGGCGCATTGTGTGCATCAACGTTCAGCTGGGCTGTCAACTGGTCAAGGTGGCTGGTGAGTTCAGCCTGAAATTGGGTTTGTACATGCTGACGAAACAAGCTACCCAGCCCCCAGCCAGCCACCACAACCGATGCTGCAATCCAGATCAGCGTTCCCAGCAGCAAACGTACCCGCAGCGAACCACGCAATTGCACCAGATTCATGGTGCAAAAGTCAGTCGATAGCCCAGGCCCCGCACTGTTTCGATCAGGCCCGCGGGCAGTTTTTTGCGCAGTCGCCCAATGAAGACTTCAACCGTATTGGAATCTCGGTCAAAATCCTGCGCATAAATATGCTCCACCAGTGCGGTGCGCGACACCACTTCATCTTGGTGGTGCATCAAGTAGGCCAGCACCCGGTATTCGTGGCTGGTCAGGCCGAGCGCCTGGCCAGACAACGTCACCCGGCTGTTGCGGGTGTCCAGGCTCAGCGGGCCACACGTCAGCTCGGCACAGGCGTGTCCGCCGGACCGGCGAATCAACGCACGCAAACGTGCCAGCAACTCTTCCATGTGGAAAGGTTTTGCCAAATAATCATCAGCCCCGGCATCAATGCCGGCTACTTTTTCGTGCCAGCCGTCGCGCGCGGTGAGGATCAGAACCGGCATCGTTCGATGGGACGCACGCCATTGGCGCAACACCGACAGGCCGTCCAATTTGGGCAACCCAAGGTCTAACACCACGGCGTCATATGGCTCTGAATCACCCAGATGGTGGGCATCGACACCGTTGTCAGCCAGATCAACCGCGTAGCCAGCCGCCACGATGCCATCGGCGAGTTGAATGAGCAGCTTGGGATCGTCTTCCACGATCAGAATTCGCATGGACGGAACTCCTGGCAGGTCGGTTTCTGTGGCTGGATCATGGTTGGCGTGATGTTAATCCTTGTGCTTGCGGCTGATCAGCGCGCCCGTGCGGGCATCAATTTTGAGTTTTAGCAGCTTGCCACCGGCTTGCAACACCTTAACCTTGTAGACCCAGTACACCTCGCCGTCGTCTTTGTCGCGGTCCAGTTCCACATCCAGAATTTTGCCCGCGTGTTCACGCGCCACACGGTCAAGAATGGTCGCCAGGGGCAAAACTTCACCAGCTTGCAATGCCTGACGGGCTCGGTCATGGTCGCTGTCGGCGTGGGCAAGACCACTGATCTGCGCCAGCGCCAAAGCGCAAAACACCGCAATACAGGCGCGCCAAAAACGACTCAAGGGTGCTTGTTGCCATGGAGAAGACGGAATGGGAGCGGGTTTCATGAAGCTACTTTATAGCGCCTCGTACATGAACGCCAGATGAACAAGAGGTTCACCTTGCATTCAGCAAGTGGTAGGCACAGTACAGACCTACACCACTTCACCAGGACCGCAACATGCACAACACACTCAGCACCCTCCTCATTGCCGGCACCCTTTCCATGGGCCTGAGCGGCATCACTTTGGCTGGCCCGCGCGAAGACCTGCTGGCCCAGTTCGCCAGCTCGGCCAAGGCGGCCAACCCCGCTTTCCAGGGCTTCTCTGCCGAACGCGGCAAAGCCCTGCATACCCGGAACTTCGCCAGCGGCAAGGCGGACAGCCCCAGTTGCACCAGTTGCCATGGCACAAACCCACTTGCCGCCGGCAAAAACGCGACAGGAAAGGTCATTGAAGCAGTGGCTGTTTCGGTCACGCCAACACGCTACACCGACCCCGCCAAGGTGGAAAAGTGGTTCAAACGCAATTGCAACGAAGTCATCGGCCGCGAATGCACCGTTACCGAAAAAGGTGACTGGCTGAGCTACGTGATAAGTCTGTAACCACACCGATTTTCAAGGAGTCCAACATGAACCTGCCTTACCGTCCCATCGCGCTGATCTTGGTCGCCGTCAGTTTTTTTGCCATCGTGTTGGGTCGCGCCCAAGCCGGTGGCGGCCATTTTTACACGCCAGTAACCGATCCGGTGGTGAAAGAAGAGTGCGGCAGCTGCCATCTGGCGTATTCACCCGCGATGCTGCCCGTTAGCTCCTGGAAACGCATGATGGGGGACCTGCAAAACCATTTTGGTGAAGACGCAAGTCTGGATGCCGCCACGACAAAAGCCATTGAAGCTTATCTGACGGCCAACGCCGCCGATACCGGCGGGCGCAACTACGGCAGCAAGCTGCTACGTGGCGCGTCCTTGGTCAACGGGCCTTTGCGCATCACTGAATTGCCCACATGGGTGGACGAACACAGCAAGGTACCCGCTTGGGAGTGGAAACACAAAGACGTGCGCTCCAGGTCCAACTGCATCGCCTGCCACCGCGATGCGGAGCGCGGCTATTACGACGAATAGGTCTTTACAACCCTTGACCTCCAAGCCATCGAATAAGAAAACATTAAGCAGCACTGCGCAAAATCAAGCCATGTGCTGCATACCACATTTAAGACACAAGGTACACATCATGAACACATCTTCTCTCTTCGCGCTGCTTTTTGCCGGTTGCTTGATGGCCGGCGGTATTGCGCTGACACCAGCCCATGCCGATGACAAAGCTGCCGACTGGGCAGATAACAACACCGGGTTGAGCGCGGCACAAGTCCTACAGAAGCTTGACGCTGCCGGCTACCGCCAGGTTGAAAAAATTAAGCGTAAGCGCGACAACTATGAGGTGCGTACGACGGGTCGGGACGGTGAGCGCATCAAGTTGTATGTGAACGCGCAAACCGGTGACATCCTTGGTCAACGCGACTCTGACAAGGCCAGCCGCAACCCATCCAGCATGGTGCAGAAACTGGTGGGCAATTGCAATGCGCGTCGTTGTCGCGATGACATTGAACCTGCCGTTGCAACTTCAACCAAGCCTTGACACGCTGCACGCGCACTGTTACCCCTGCATCCCTGGAGCCCCGACATGAAAACATTGATTTTTAGCCTGCTGTCACTCGTCACCCTGGCTTGGGGATGGGATGTATTTACCGCCGTAGCGCCAGAAAATGCCAGTCCATTTTGGCTGGCTCGCCAACAGGCACTGCATTTAAGTGGTTTGCTTTCCGTGGCCATGATGTCGCTGGTGATGTTTCTGGCCACGCGCCCGGTGTGGCTGGAAACCCCACTGGGCGGCATGGACCGCATTTACCGCGCCCACAAGTGGGCCGGTATTACCGCCGTGGGTTTTGCCGCCGCGCACTGGCTGATTGAAATGTCTGACGATATTTTGAAAGCGCTGATTGGCCGCGAAGGTCGGGTTGACAAGGACAAATTCGCAGGATTCCTGGAGGTGCTACGCAAACTGGCTGAGGACATGGGCGAATGGGCCATCTACGCCGTGTTGGCCATGCTGGTGATCACGCTGTGGAAAAAGTTTCCCTACCGCACCTGGCGCATCCTGCACCAAGCCATGCCGGTGTTGTACCTGATGCTGGCATTTCATGCGGCATTGCTGGTGCCTACCCACTACTGGACGCAACCTGTGGGCATGCTGCTGGGCGGGCTGCTGCTGGCCGGTGTTTATGGTGCGGTGGAATCCATGCGCAAGGCCATTGGCAAATCGCGCCAGGCTACTGGCGAAATCATCTCTGTTGTGAATTTGCCAGGTGATGTGTGTTCCGTGCGCTGCCGCTTGAATCAAGGCTGGCGGGGTCACCGTGCAGGCCAGTTTGCGTTTGTGACCTTTGAGGGCAAGGAGGGCGCGCACCCGTTCACCATCGCCAGTGCTGACCGGGGTGACGGCACCCTGGATTTCCAGATCAAAGCCTTGGGTGACTACACCAAGGGACTGGCGCAGCGCCTGCAGGCGGGACAAGTCGTGCGTGTGGAAGGCCCCTACGGTCGTTTTGACCTGGCGCGCCGCGACTTGGATGCCAGCCAGATATGGATTGCCGGGGGCATTGGCGTGACCCCGTTTTTGGCCTGGCTGGAGTCAATACAAGCCACGCCACAGCACGCCGTGGCGGCGGACCTGCACTATTGCACCCGCAACCAATCCAAAGACCCCTTTGTGGCACGTCTGCAAACCCTGTGTGCTGGCCTGCCCAACGTCGGGCTGCATATTCATGACGCAAGTTTGGGTGCCAGTCTGAAAGCCCACACACTGGCGGCCACGCAACACAGTGAAATCTGGTTCTGCGGCCCGGCTGGCTTGGGCCACGCGTTGCGCAACGGCCTCAAGTCCATGGGCGTGATGCCACGCTTTCACCAGGAAGCTTTTGAGATGCGTTAAACCCGAGTGAACCCCAATCAACCCGCACCGAGAACACACCAATGCCCCCCGAACAACAACAGGCCCTCCTGACCATTGCCCTGCTTGCCGCCTTTGCCGACAACCACCATGACGACCGTGAACGCGAGCAAATCCGCCGTCTGATCGACACCCTGGCCGACGAAGCCCACACCGTTGACCTGGCTGGACTGTACGGAAAAGTGCTGCTCAAGCAAGCGACTGTCGCGACCAGTGCGCGCGCCCTGACGGACCCGGCGCAACGCCAGCTTGCGTTTGAGATGGCCGTGTGTGTATGCGATGCAGATGGCCACACCACAGATGCAGAAAAAGCTTTTTTGAGCGATTTGGCCCGGGTCTTGCAACTCGGTGCCAGCGTCACCCAACCCATCCAGCAACAAGCCCAGTCCATGGCTGAGTTGACCGAGGTCGCCGCCCCACAGCAGGTCACCCCGGTGTCCTCTGTACCATCAGTAACCAATGCAGCTGCGCCGAACCAGGCCGAGCTGGATCGGTCGATCCTGAACTACGCCATTTTGAATGGCGCACTGGAATTGTTGCCCCAGTCGTGGGCGTCCATGGGCATCATTCCGCTGCAAATCAAAATGGTGTACGAGATCGGTAAAACCCATGGTTACGAGCTTGATCAAGGCCATATCCGTGACTTGCTGGCCACCCTGGGTGTGGGGCTAAGCGCGCAATACCTGGAGCAGTTTGGACGCAAACTGCTGGGTGGCTTGTTGGGCAAAGTGGCTGGCGGCTTGGGCAAGTCCCTGGGCAAGGCCACTGTCAGTGTGACGTTTTCTTTTGCCACAACCTACGCCCTGGGTCATGTGGCCAAGCGCTATTACGCAGGTGGACGACACATGAGCACGGCCATGCTGCAAGACGCGTTTCAGAACCTGCTCCAGCCTGCCAAAAACCTGCAAACGCAGTATCTGCCGGAAATTCGCCAAAAAGCCGAGCGTCTTGACATGGCGCAGATCATGTCTTTGGTGCGTGGCCGCTGACCCTGTTGACCGGCCAGACAGCAAAAAGCCCGAACCTGTGAGGGTTCGGGACATACACGGCCTTGTGCGCCAGCATGGGCTGGCCAACGATGTCGTCAATGGCAAAGATGAGCAGCACGTTGGTGCGACATCTGGATGTCGACGTTGATGAAGCCACGGTCTGTGATGGCCACACCGGCCGTGTCGGCTGCAATTTTCTTGCCGTTGCGGGTGCTAAATACAGTGGGAAATGATCCTATTTTCCTCAGTTAGCCCGTAGCGACCGCTGCGGGGATGGGGGTATTGGGCACAAAGGCCAGAACTTTGTCTGCGATGTAGCGCGCCAGCGCATACCAACGATGCTGACTGCTCAACTGCGGCGCAGCACCCCGAATATGCTCTACACCGGCGCGGACATTGGCAATCATGGCCTTGATCTGGGTGGCGG
>Ga0208863_1000730_pt1 | contig 26478 bp, 24 predicted proteins | sample RifOxyD3_FD_184040 | JGI IMG/M metagenome (GOLD analysis project Ga0208863, IMG submission 184040) | Soil microbial communities from Rifle, Colorado - Rifle Oxygen_injection D3 (SPAdes) | ecosystem: Environmental > Terrestrial > Deep subsurface > Rock core/Sediment | place: Rifle, Colorado...
GCTTTGAAGGCGCGACCGCGCTAACTTGCTGTCTTGTCAATACTTTTTTCTGCTTCTGGCAGATTTTTTCAAAGATCGCGAAACTCTAAAGTCCAGTATAATGCTTATAACAATGAATATACCAGAATTGATCTTCGGTGCTATAGACTCAATCAACCCAAATACGGTTCCGTGTAAAAGGTAAATCTCAAACGAAATGCTCCCCAAAAAATTACTGATCTTATTTCCAATCTCAAGACGTGCGTTCAATGCCAACATAAACGTGATAATTGCCACACCCAGTAAAATTTTTAAAAGATAATCACCAAAGAATACTACCGGCTTAAATTTCAAATATAAAACTCCTAGTGTACCCGCTACAAAGCAGAAAATAATACATTTTTTAAGCCATGATTTGTCCATCCAATAGGAAAAATTTTCCTTCATTCTTGAAAGTAAAACTCCCCAAACAAATCCAAATATTTCCGGGCACCAAGTAGTCTGTGTAATATGTTCTCTAAACGCATAAATAACTGCGCTGAAGCTAATTACAAAGGCACAGATAATAGCATCTTGTTGCCACCCTGATTTTCTAAGATCCGATATGCGATATACTATCCAGAAAATTAAATAGCACACCAGCAGCCACCTTACCCATGCGTTGATTGCGATGAAGCTCAATAACGAGATACTACTTCCCTTAAATAGGGCAATGAGCACTCCAACCACATTTACAAGCACACATGGAACAAGCAACTTGGGAAGCCTTCTTCTCCAGAATGTCTTGATGGAGGCTGGATTTTTGGTCTGTCCAAGCTTTAGGCCAAAGCCTGATGTCATAAAAAAGAAAGTCACTCCAATATATGCAAAACTTCCGAGCATATCCTGAATCATATTCTGATATGTTGCTGGGATATGTACAAGGATGCATATTCCGGTTGATCCCGGACACCGATTCCAGTCGAAGGCGGACAGCATTCCGGTGGGAAGGCGGACAGCATTCCGGTGGGAAGGCGGACAGCATTCCGTTCTGATCCCGGACACCTTTTAAAAGAGTAAATAGCGGCGCGGGCAACCAAGTGGTATCACGGCATCTTTTAGTCAAATACTAAAGGAGATAGTGATGCCGACAGAGAGGTTACCCATGCGCAAGATTTACGAGATATTACGATTAAAGTATGACTGCCGGCGGAGCATCCGGGAGATCGCGACAAGTTGCGGAGTCGGCAAGAGCACTGTTTCCGACTATCTTTTACGGTTCAAAGCGGCCGGTTTGAAGTGGCCGTTGCCGTCGGATATGGACGAGACTGGCCTTACTCGGCGGCTCTTCAGCGATCAGGTCGTGGATAGTTCCGCTGCCGGCCACCTGTCCACGCCTGACTGGACGGAAGTCCAGCGCGAGCTTCGGGGCAAGCATGTCACCCTGGCGCTGCTCTGGCAGGAGTACAAGGAGCGTCAACCCAACGGAATGCAATACAGCTGGTTTTGCCAGCAATACACCCAGTGGCGGGGCAAGCGTGATCTGGTGATGCGCCAGGATCACCGGGCCGGGGAGAAGAGCTTCATCGATTACGCCGGTCAGACGATGCCGATTATTGACGGCTTAACCGGCGAGATCCGTGAGGCGCAGATCTTTTTGGCGGTACTGGGGGCCAGCAACTACACCTACGCGGAGGCGACCTGGAGCCAGAGCCTGCCGGACTGGATCGGCTCCCATGTGCGGGCCTTTGTCTGGTTTGGCGGGGTAACGGAACTGCTGATCCCCGATAACCTCAAGAGCGGGGTGGATAAGGCCTGCCGTTACGAACCGGTTATCAATCCCACCTACCACGATCTCGCCACCCATTACCAAACCACGGTGTTGCCTGCCCGGGTCCGCAAGCCCAAGGACAAGGCCAAGGCGGAGGGGGGAGTGCTGCTGGTTGAGCGCTGGATTCTGGCCCGACTGCGGCACCACCGTTTTTTCAGCCTTGATGAGCTCAATCGGGAGATCCGGAACTTGCTGGAAATCCTCAACAATCGCCCTTTCCAAAAGCTGGCCGGCAGCCGCCGGAGTCTGTACGAGAGCATCGACCGTCCGGCCCTGCGCCCCCTGCCGACAACCGCCTACCAGTTTTCGGAATGGAAAAAGGCCAAGGTCAACATCGACTACCACCTCGAGCTGGCGGGCCATTATTACAGCGTGCCCCATGCCCTGGTGGGTAAGGTGGTGGAGGTGCGTTACACTGAAAACACCGTGGAATGCCTGTTTAAGGGGCAACGGGTGGCCTCACACCTCCGCGACTTGCAAAAGGGTAAACATAGCACCATCAAAGAGCATATGCCGCCCAACCACAAATTTTATGCGGAGTGGACTCCGGAACGGTTCCAACACTGGGCGGCCAAGATCGGGCCGGCCATGAGTGAAATTACTGGGCGGCTGTTGACCGGACGTCAACACCCCCAGCAGGCCTACCGCAGCCTGTTGGGGATCTTCCGGCTTGGCAAGAGCTACAGCGAACCACGCTTGGAAGCGGCCTGCCGCCGCGCCTTGGCCTATGAGACTATCTCCTACCGCAGCCTTGAGTCGATCCTCAAAAATGGCCTGGAGAGTCGGCCATTGCCCTTGGAGAGCAAGGAGCCGGCGCCGGTGCAGCACCATAATATTCGGGGCGCCGACTACTTTCAACTGCGGGAGGAATACTCATGCTGATCCACCCGACCATCGAGAAACTGGAGAGTCTGCGGCTTGGCGGGATGGTCATGGCCCTGAAAGAGCAGCAGAGCATGGATCTTAACGATATGAGCTTCGAAGAGCGGCTCGGCCTGCTGGTGGATCGGGAGACGGTGGCGCGAGACAGCCGTCGGCTCAAAACCAGGCTTAGCCAGGCCCGGCTCCGCCATCAGGCCTGTATCGAGGATATCGACTTCAAGCAGCCCCGGGGGCTGGATAAATCGTTGATCATGCGGTTGGCGGAATGCTCCTGGCTGCACAGCCATCAGAACATAATCATCACCGGCCCCACCGGAGCGGGCAAGTCCTACCTGGCCTGCGCCTTTGCCCAAAAGGCCTGTCGCAGCGGCTACACCGCCAGCTACCAGCGGATGCCCAGACTCTTTGAAGAGATCAACCTGGCCAAGGGGGATGGCCGTTACGTCAAGCTCATGGCCGGCTTGGCCAAGGTCGATCTGCTGGTGCTTGACGACTTCGGCCTGCAGCCGCTAAACCAGGAACAGCGGCACGATCTGCTGGAAATACTGGAGGATCGTTATCAGCTCCGTTCCACCCTGGTGTCCGGACAACTGCCCCATGAACACTGGCACGAGCAGATCGGTGACCCCACTTTGGCCGACGCTATTATGGATCGCCTGATCCATAACGCCCATATCATTCAACTAAAAGGAGGATCAATGAGAAAAGCAAAAGCCAACTTGACAGCACAGAACCGGGAAGAGTAAAAATAACAATTACCGCGTCGCTACGCTCCGACTACGGGGTGTCCGGGATCACTGGAATAGGTGTCCGGCTTCGACTGGAATGAGTGTCCGGCTTCCCACCGGAATCGATGTCCGAGATCACTGGAATACGCATACAAGGATAACTATCAAGCACCAAAAGCCGCGTAACGCATTGCTATTTGCTTTGTCAAAGAAGTGGTCGCTGTTTGGTTGAAACTTTGCTTCTATGAGAAGCGTGATTGCTAAAAAACATATAATTAACGCCATCAAACTAAATGTGAGCATTTAATTTCCCCGTATATTTTTATAGGCGCGGTCTCCATTTTGAAGCACAACCGCTAAGGGAAACCAGCAGTGGCCACTGAACTTACCGCGATTAGCGCAACGCTGCTCCCCGCCGTCTGGTTGACTCGCTTGTTAACCTTTTTTTTATTATTATTCCCATGGGTTAATGAGCGCCACTCCGCTTGCTTTCATGTCTGAAATATTGCGGGTTACCACTGTTAAATGATGAGTAATGCCTGTTGCGGCAATGAGAGAATCTATGGCGGGCATTGGTTTACCAACGCGTTCCGTCATCCCCTGGATCTTCCCCCATGTCATCGCAGTTTGTAGGTCAATGTCGATGATTCTTGCCCAAAATCTTTCCTTGAGGTCATTATCTACCCAATTATGCAATTCTTCCTTTCTTCTCGATTCGTCAAGTTTTTCGATTCCTTTGTGAATTTCGCCAATTGTCAAAACACTGATAAAAAAATTTCTTTCGTCTTCTTGCTTGATCCATTTAGTGACTTTTGTGGATGGTTTGGGCCGTATGATTTCTGAAATGACGCAGGTGTCCAATAGGTATTTCATAATTCAATATCCCTTGAAGAGCTTTTGTCTCTTGTTAGGTCAAGGTTTATGTCAGAAAGAGGGGATTTTTTAAAAAAAGAAATTAAATCAGACGTTGGCTTGTTGAGTTTTTGGTAGTCTTCAATGGCAATAATTACAACAGATTCTTTGCCATGTTTTGTGACAACTTGTGGGCCATCATGGCGGGCTTTGTCTACCAAATTGCTGAATTTGTTTTTTGCTTCTTGAAGTTGCCATACATTTCCCATAATTGCACCTCTTGCTATGTTTATTTTTGGCTAGTCTGTCTAGATTTTAGCCTCGGGTTGAGTGTATGTCAAGAGTAGAAATTTTGGGAAGGTTAACCCGATTGTTGGCTGCAGAAGATACGATTATGCGTGAGCGGCTTTGTTCAATATTTCGGCGGCCCATTGGTTCAGGCTTTTACCTGCTGATTCTGCGGAGGCGGCAACAGCCGCATGGATTTCGGCGCTGACGCGGATGAGGATCTTGCCGGAGTACGGTTTGTTTGGCCGTTGACCAAGTGCTTCACAGGCGGACAGGTAGCCGTCAACTGCTTCCTGGAAAGAATTTTCCAATTCTCTGACCGTTTCTCCATGGAAGCCGACAATATCTCGTATCCCGATGATGTGGCCGACAAAAATGTGATCTTCTGCGTCAAATTCAACACGAGCAGCGTAGCCCTTGTATGTCATTCCGTTCATGGTTTTACCCTCAATTCTGTTAGAAAGTTACGGGCATCCTTTACCCGATACCGGAGCGCAGCCTTGTCAGGGTGTGGACGATGGAAGGTGACGCGGAGGCCATCTTTTTCAAAAGTGACCGTGGAACCATTCCCTTCCAAAACTCGGCAACCAATGGCTACCAGCAATGATTCAATTTCGCGCCATTCTATATTGCCGTTTACCTGTTCGGCGAATATGGCCTTCAGTGTCTTCCTGTGCTTGCTGTTCATGTTGGTAATGATATCAAAATGTGTTAGCACTGTCAAAGAAAAACTACCATGACCGACTTGACCGATTTTTACACGGAGTAACGAATTGCCCCGTCCTGAATCGGGCTGGGCAGCTAACGGGGCTGAGGCTGACCGGGCGGGTTTTCGGCCCGGTCTTGCCGATGGTTGGAAACCCCGCCTATTTAATCAATTGACTTGCCGTAAGATATAACTTACATTATTGACAATGCAAACAGAGCAATTCAGAATAGCGTATTACACCGACGAAAACGGGAATAAACCATTCCGAAAATGGCTACATGGTTTGCGTGACCAAATCGCTGCAGTACGCATCCGCGCTCGCTTGACGCGGGTGAGGGCAGGAAACTTTGGTCCAGTCCGCAACATCGGCGAAGGTGTTGTGGAACTGAAAATTGATCATGGCCCAGGTTATCGTGTCTATTACGCGATTGACAATAGAACGGTTGTTCTCCTTTTGTGCGGCGGCGACAAACGGACTCAACAGCGCGATATAGAAAGCGCCCAACGGTTTTGGAAAAACCATCAGGAGCAACGAAAATGAAACATATGACCGACTACGAATCCGATCTTCATGAATGGCTGAAATCCCCCGAAAATGCCGCTGCATATCTGAATGCAGTTTTGGAAGAGGGTGACAAATCAGCGATGCTGCTAGCCTTGCGGGAAGTGGCGCAGGCTAACGGCGGCATGACGGCAATTGCCGAAAGATCACACTTAAAACGCGAGAGTCTTTATCAGATGCTTTCCAAGCGCGGCAATCCGGAACTAACAAGTCTTTTTAATGTGCTTCATGGCATGGGGCTGACCATTACCATACAACCGATGCATGAGGTCGGGGTATAACTGCCCCCTTTGGCGCGCTTCAGCTATCGGAATTCGTCAAAAAACTTGTCATCGATGCGTATTCCGGTGATTCCGGCCAACCATTCCGGTGGGAAGCCGGCCAAGGATTCCGGTGATTCCGGCCAAGTTTTGTTCGGAGCGTAGCGACGCGGTAATTGTTATTTTTACTCTCCCTGATTCAGTGCTGTCAAGTTGGCTCTTGTCTTTCTCATTGATCCTCCTTTTAGTTGAATGATATGGGCGTTATGGATCAGGCGATCCATAATAGCGTCGGCCAAAGTGGGGTCGCCGATCTGCTCGTGCCAGTGTTCATGGGGTAGTTGTCCAGACACCAGGGTGGAACGGAGCTGATAGCGATCCTCCAGTATTTCCAGCAGATCGACCTTGGCCAGACCGGCCATGAGCTTGACGTAACGGCCATCCCCCTTGGCCAGATTGATCTCTTCAAAGAGTCTGGAGTCGAAGGGGGGTCGAAGGGGACGCTGGTGGGGGTCGAAGGGGACGCTCGGGGTCGGGGTCGAAGGGGACGCTGGTGCAAAACAACTGTTTTTTGACGGTGCCAAAGACATTTTTAAACGACGAGGAGCCAGGATTTTCCTCAGTAATGATATCGACACTGGACAACGACAATATCCTCAGCCGTTACTTTGTAAACCAGGCGATGTTCGCGATCAATCCGACGAGACCAATAGCCGGACCATTGATGCTTCAAGGGCTCCGGGTCTCCAATACCCTCGAATGGCTGACGGGAAATCTCTCGCAACAAGGTGTTGATCCGTTTGAGTGTTTTTCTGTCAATGCTCTGCCAGTACAGGTAATCTTCCCAGGCCTTTTCCGCCCACGAGATGATCATTCTTCAATTAACTCCCGCTGGAAGGTTTTACCGGCCTCAACTTCTGCAATTGCCTGATTCAGGCGTTCAGCGTTTACGGGGCTGGCCATCAGGTAGGCCGTTTCCTCATATGCATGGTAATCTTCCAGGCTGATGACCACAGCAGGTTTCCCATTTTGCCTGGTAATTAAAACAGGCCTATGATCATCGTTCACCTTGTCCAGGGTATGGGCGAGGTGGCTGCGAAATGCTGAATAGCTTATGGTCTCCATCGTATCCTCCTTATAAATAAGTACCTATATTTGTACTTGAATAACCAGAGGTACGCAAGCAAAATCGTAACATAATAGATGGCATACCCCTTATTTTCATTGGTATACTGTTCACCGCGCTGAATTGATTGTGACACAGAAAGCCTACTTACAGCAAGGACAAGTGTCAGGCTTGACACTTAGGAGCTTCTGGGGTCTATCATGGGATTATTGCAGATGACGGATTGAAACAGGGGGCAAGTCTCCAAAAATCAAATTTTAAGCTCTCTCCTAATCGTCTCAACCGTTTTTGCCAGATGCCGATCCTCTTTCAACTTCCGCGACAATAGACGCCGCGCTTCGGCGATGGCCGTCTCTTTGACGCCGAAGAGCGCGCCGATCTCTTTAAGCTTCTTCCCGCTGTGCCGGTGGCAGAGGTACATCCCCACCTGCCTTGCCAACTTTTCGTTTTCCCCCATGACGCTCGATACGGCACAGAGAATGGCTTTCGGTTCGGGACGCGATGCAAACGTTTGAAAACCACCATGATCTACACCCACTGCGTGCCGGTGACGACGGTGCAGGAGTTAAAAAGTCCGCTGGATATCTGAGTTGTTCAGGAGGGGCATTGTGGTCAGGCTTGACTTACTGCTATCCCCCTGTTTTCATCGACTACCGCGACCGGTGCCGTTTCTACCAATTTTCCCAGTACGTCGTGGAAAAGTTCGGCTGCCGTGAAAAGGGGATGGGGACGCCCATCTCAGCCAAGGCTTACTGGCAAAGCGATCTTGCCGAAAACCGTGATTCCCTATTGCCTTTTTACGGGCTATTCTTGGCGTAGCTCGCGGCTATGCCAGACCCGCGTAACCAAAACATCACCTGTTTGTAGCATGAAATAGCGGAGAATGTATGCACTTCGTCCGAATTTGGCTGGCCATTCCCGGAATTCAGCATGGGGGGGAACCGATGCCAGGGTTGGCGGAAATTTTATCGGCAGCATCGAGAATAACTTGCGCTGCTCGTCGAGCTGCGCAAGGGCTGGAGGGGGCGAGGAAATCGTAAAGTCTGGCAATATCGGCCAAGGCATCAGGATGCCAGATCAGCGCGGGCACTCAGTACGATTCCCTTTCGCCAGATCGGAAAGCCATGTCCGCGCGTTTTCATGAGCAACGCCAGGGATGCCGGTGAGATACGAATCAAGCCGTGCTCGATCAACTTCGAGCGATAGGGAATCAGTGCATACGATAGCAAGGTAATCATCCACAGATTGGCCGGCACGATGCGCTGCAGCTATAACTGCGGTTTCCAGTACGTCAGGCAAGGCAATAGTCAACATGGGGTAGTGTCTCTCATTCTGTAAAATCCACATGAGCCATAATAGCTCTTATGGTATTTGAATCAGCAATTCCCGTTTTGACCTGATGGTCACTTGATTTGGCACTCATGAACCCTATCGAATCATTTCTTGGGGCCTGACAGAGGTCGCGATTAACCTGTCACCACTTCCGATGCTGACATTATAAAACCTACCAGATTTTGCTATTTTTGGGCAACACTATTCCTGTTGGGGCCAAGGATGCTTGACTCTATGGGGGAAAAGGTACATCATTGTGAATAAAAAGTTACCGCGTTTTTTTGAAAATGTTCATCGGGCAGCTTCGTTGTGACGATTGGGGGAGAGGCGGCGTGAAAGTAACCATCATTGCGGCCAGCACCATCTGCGGACGCATCGGCCCCGGTCTTACCGGCAGCCCGATTGATCGTGGGTTTCTTGAGAAGATGCGGGCGGCAACCGATGCCAGTTTGTTGGGCGCGGAAACCCTGCGTCAGGGAGATCCGGAGATGCGGGGGCCGGAGGGGCTTCTCTTGCCTGAGCGGATCAGGGCCTTTATTACTCAGTCCGGTGATATTCCGCTGGCCGGGAGGAGAGTTTTTCAGCACGGCCCACCGCCGCTCATCTTCACCGGTGCAGCGGCGGCGGCGGGATTGCGCTCCCGGTTTGGCACCCTGGCCCAGATCGTGACCCTGCCGACCGACTCCGCCGGGGGGCTTTCCCTGGCTGCGGCCCTGGCCCATCTGGCGAAATCAGGCGCGGCCTCGGTGCTGGTTGAAGGTGGCGGCAGGTTGCACTACGCCTGTCTGCAACAAGGGGTTGTCGATGAGATTCTTCTCACCCTGACCCCGAAAATTTCCGGAGACCAGGGCGCGGCTTCCCTGTGCGCTGGCCCTGCCCCTTTGGGCGAGCCGTTTCTGTCGCTGGCCCTGGTTTCGTGCGAGGCTACGGAAACCGGAGAGGTGTTTTTGAAATATAGGGTACTTAAGGAGAAATGAGCATGCCGCAGGAACTGGCGATCTTGTATTCTGGAGGGACGGATTCCCTCGCGCTCTATGCCCTGGCCAGCGTTGGGCATCATCCAGGCCTGGCCAGACCGGTGCGCATTCATCTGCTCCACATGCTCAACGGTATGGGGCGCTTTGCCGATTTTCCCAGAAACCGTTTTCTGACCGCGCAAAAGATCCTGCTGGCCAATGCCGTCGATCCTGAGAAAATACCGGAGGCGGAGATGGTGGAGCTTGACATGGGCAGGCTGTTTCAGGGTCTGTGGCTTGATCGGTATGAGGAGTACATGCCGCGCTACAACGGAAAAAATCTGGTCTGTGTGGCCTGCAAGCTTGCCATGCATGCCAGGGCCATTATCTATTGTCACGAGCATTTTGTCCCCCATTTCGTGGCTGGATACACCAAGAAACAGAGGCATTACCCAGAACAGACCCCGGTTTTCATGGAAAAGATCGGGGAACTCTCGGCCCGCTTCGGGATCAGCACCACCTTCCCGGTTTACGAAGATTTTGACGACCAGATGATTACCCGGCATGTGCTGGAGGATTTCGGCCTGCCCTCCACCGGCGGGGGTGAGAGGAAATGTCTGTTCTGCCAGACCCTGACCACGGCAACGGAGAAGGAGATTGGCCGCTATCTTGATGATATGCTGCCCAGGGTTGGCGAGTATCTGGAACATCGCCTGGCCGGTCGGATTCGGGAGGCGGCCCGGTGTTTTCCTCCAGGCAATCGGAGTATATAGGATTAAGGTGGTAAAGGGCGCAAGGTATCTCTTGTGCCCTTTACCACTTCTGCCCCTATCCCTTGAGCCTCTCATAAATGGCCTCGAACTCCGAGGCATTTTCCTTAAAGACCGCCAGCACCTGGGGGTCGAAATGACTGGGCATGGTTCTGCCGTCACCCTCAATTATGATGCCGCAGGCTGCCGCGTGCGTAAAGGCAGGTTTGTAAACCCTGGCGTTGCGCAGAGCATCGTACTGGTCGGCAAGGTTCATGAGTCGGGCAGGGAGAGGAATCTGTTCGCCCGCCAGGCGGTTGGGATAGCCGCCGCCGTCCCAGCGTTCGTGGTGCGCCATGGCTATTTCTGCAGCCATGGTAAGGCGCGAATGGCTGCCAAGTATCTTGGCTCCGTAAAGCGGATGCTGTTTCACCTGGACGAACTCCTGGTCACTGAACTTACCGGGCTTCTTCAGGATATCAGGGGGGATGTGGATTTTGCCCACATCGTGCATCAGGGCCTGGAGCCTGATGATGGAAATGAACTTGTCGGACAGGCCAAGTTTGCCGGCGATGAGGGCGCAGTACTCCCCCACCCGCAGGATGTGGTTGCCGGTATCCTCGTCATTGACCTCGGAGGCCCTGGCCAGGGCATGGACTGTGTAGGTGAAAGCCTCTTCCGTCTCGCTGATCTGGCCGGCGATGGACTTAAGAAACAGGGTCTGAGTCACCAGGTTTTCGATGACCGAGGCATCGTATCTGGTCACCTCCCGGCCGTAGTTGAGCGCCAGCACGCAGAGGGTATCACTCAGGTAGAGCACCAGATTGTACACGGGAATGCCGAGCGCTTCCAGTTTGTCCAGGCAGACATTCTTCTCTCCTGCCCTTGCCGCAAGCTCCCCTTGGTTGTAAAAAAATATCTCACCTCCTTTCCGGGAATAAAAATCAGATCGTGGATCAAAGGCCAGCGGGGTCCGGCTGAGCGTGCAGGCGACCATCTCGTAGCGATGCCAGTTGTTTTTTCCTGAGTCGGCGGGGGCGTAAATCAGCAGGGTTTGGGGGCGGCCCGGCATCTCGTCATCCTGTCTGATGATCTGTTCAACCATGTTGTTTATCTTGTCCATCAGGTCGAAATTGAGAGGGTCAAAAGTCTGGACAAGCTGTCTGGCAAAATCGGTCAGGTTGAGGATGGTTTTGTAACTACTGTTGAGCATGTCTTTGAGTTGTTTAACCTTGAGCAGCATCCTGACCCGGGCCAGCACTTCCGCCCGGTCAAAGGGCTTGACCAGATAGTCATCGGCCCCGGCTTCGATACCTAGGATACGATCCTCTCTGTCGGAAAGGACGGTTATCATGACCACGGGGATATCCCGCAACCTTTCATCTTCCTTGATCCGCCGGCAGACCTCAAAGCCGTTCATGCTGGGCATCATGACATCCAGGAAAACCAGATCAATGGGCAGCGCCTGCAGCAACTCCAAGGCCTCCGGCCCAGAGGCTGCCCCTGCCACCTTGTAGCCCTGAGGCTCAAGAATCGCCTCCAGCAACCTGACGTTGATTGCTTCGTCATCAACGCAAAGAATCCAGGCCTGTTTGCTCTCCATTATTTTACTCCCTGCTCAGATGCTTATTTACCATTGCCGACAGTTGCCGGATATCCACCGGCTTGGCGAGATAATCGTCAAACCCGGAGTGCAGCAACTTTTCCTTGTCACCACTCATGGCAAGGGCGGTTACGGCGATAATTTTTATGTTCTCCAACTCCGGGTAGCCGCGCAACATCCTGAGTGCGGCATACCCATCCATCCCCGGCATCTGGATGTCCATCAGGATCAGAGCTGGCCGGTGTTCCTGCGCCAGGCGGATGCCCTCCTCGCCGTTTTGGGCGGTGAGTACCGCGTGGCCGTAGTATTCCAGAATATCCCGCATCAGGATCAGGTTTTGTTCGTTGTCGTCCACCACCAGGATTTTCTGAGTCATCGTGTCACCTTCAACCTTCAACCGGTCACTCTCTTGACTGTAGCGATGAACTCCTCCCGATTGAGACTGCCCTTTTTCAGCACGGCCTGGACTCCTTGCGCAAGCAGCCCGTCCTTTTCCGCCTCGGAAAGCTCCATGGCCGTGAGGACGATGACCGGTGTCGTGGCGGTTTCCTTCATGGCACGCAAGGCGGCAAGCGCTTTAAAGCCGTTCATCTCCGGCAGCATGAGGTCAAGAATGATCAGTCCCGGCGAATTTTCTTGGGCAATCGCCAGGCCGTCCCTGCCGTTGACCGCCTTGGTAACCGTAAAGCCTGCGAAAATCAGGGCCGTTTCCACGATCTGCGCGGCAAGGGGATCGTCTTCGATAACCAGAGCGGTTTTCACAGATATTCTGCCTGATTCTTGTTGCTTAGTTTCTGGAATCTGTTGCCCTTGTCCTGACGGCCTGGCCGGGATAGTAAAGATAAAGCTGCTGCCCTTGCCCTCTTCACTTTTCACCCAGATCCTGCCGCCGTGCAGCTCTACCAGCTTTTTGGTCAGGGCCAGGCCAAGGCCGGTGCCTTCATACTGCTTGGCATAAGTGGATTCAAGCTGGGCAAAGGACTGGAAAAGCCTGCCAAGATCTTCAGGCTTGATCCCGATTCCAGTATCAGTCACGGTTATTTTGAAAAATTCCCCCTCTCTTTCCGCCTTGAGCCGCACCACTCCGCCATCAAAGGTAAATTTTACCGCGTTGCTCAGGAGGTTGAAGAGAATCTGTTTGAGCTTTCTTTCGTCCGCCTCGATGAGCGCCTCGGCCAGGGCGGAGTCAAGGTCAAGCTCCAGAGCGATGCCATGCTTGATCGTTTTTTCCTTGAACATGTTCAAGGACGACTCCAACAGTGACTTCAGGGGAAAGTTATTAGTCTCCAGGCTCATCTTGCCGGCCTCGACCTTGGCCAGATCCAGGATGTCATTGATCAGGGACAACAGGTGCCTGCCGCTGGTGAGGATATACTGGATATATTCCTGCTGTTTCTCGTTGAGGTCACCGAACATCTGCTCCAGCAAGACCCCAGAGAAACCGAGGATTGAGTTGAGCGGGGTGCGCAGCTCATGACTCATATTGGCGAGAAAATCGGACTTGGCTCGGGAGGCCTGCTCAAGCCGCAGGTTGAGCAGGCTCAGTTCCTGCTGCTGGGCCGTGAGCTCCTCGTTTGCCGCCTGCATTTCCTCATTGGCCTTGGCAAGCTCCTCGGAAATCCGCTCTTTTTCCAGGTTGTCGCTCAGGATCTGGAGGGCGATGGCCAGCCGGGGGGCGATGCGCTCGGCAATCTCCCGATCCAGTTTGCCCAGATCATGGATACAGGCCAGCTCGAGAATCCCGATGGTTTCGTCCTGATACTGCAAGGGAACTGCCAGAATCTCCCGGGGGGCAAAGCTCCCTGCCCCGGTATGCAGGGTGAGATGCGACTCCGGGGGGATCTCGGTAAGATTGATTGTCTGGCCCTGGGCAAGACATGCCTGGGCCAGCCCGTCAGGTAACAAAGGCTTGGGCACGCCAAAGGCTGTATACGCCACCAGGAAGCCATCCTGGCTGAGATACAAAATCCCGGCCTCGGCGCTGGTCTCTTTGCAAAGTTCGCGCACCGCCGTTTCGCTCAGTTCTTCCAGCTTGGTCCAGCGCAGGTTGAGCATGGCCAGGAAGTCGCTGTAAGTTTTTTCCGCCGCTTCTTTTTTCGCCAGCTCCCGGTTGAGCCGGGCGATCTTGGCGAAGTGGCCCGCGCCCCTGAAACTCAGGAAACCGGCCATTAAAATCATGAGGCCAGCGAAGCCATAGAGGACATAGACAAGGTGGCGGAGCGGGGCCAGGGCCCTGTGTTGGGGACTATAGTTGACCACGCCCCAGCCAATCTTAGGGATCGGGGTGTAGGCGATGATCTCCGCTTCGTTATGGATGGAGCAGAAGATGACCTTCGCGCCTTTCTTGCCTTGCTGCAACTGTTGCACGTCGTGGCGTTCGGAAAAACCAACCAGGCTGTCAACTGTTTTCAGCTCGGAGTGATAGATCACCCGGCCTTTGCTGTCCACCACATAGGCATGGATTTGGGGCGTCTGCCCATCAGCAGGGGTCTGGGAAATTATTTCTTCAAGATAATCCGCCTTAGGCTGCAGAACCAGGATGCCGCGGATCGCGCCCTCCTCCGCCTTGATCGGCACGGCGATGGCGAAAAGATAACGCTGCGGTCTGGCGGCGCGGAGATAGAATTCCGAGATATAGGGCTGCCAGTCTTTGCTCACCCCTTGATACCAGTCCCGTTTGGAAAAGTCCTTGCCCAGGGGAGCTTGGTCTCCTGGATAAGCGGCCAGCATGATCCCGGCCGGCGAGGTGATGAAGGCCCGTTCGATATTCGGGTTGTTCTCGATCAGATTTTTGAGATGCTTATCCAGCTCCTTTTTGTCGCCTCGCTGCAATCCTGCAACCAGATAGGGCCTTGCCGCGTAGGCCCTGGCAAAGCCGGTATCGCTGGCCAGACGTTCTTCAATCCGGCTGGCGACCAGTTTGGCGGTCTGTAGATTGTCGGTTATGACCTGTGCCGTAACATGGCGCTGAACCACGGAAGAAACAAAAACGATCAGGAGGACGATGGGCGTTACGGTAACCAGGATGCCCACCACGACCATCCGCCACCATTTTTCGGCCAGCCATTGATTCATCTCAGTTCTCCTTGATAAATATTCTGGAGTGGGGGAACATCTCCACAAAGTCAGGAAGGGCTTCCGGCAGGGTCTCCACCTCGCCCAAAACCAGGGCGCCGCCCTTATCGAGACAGCCGGTCAGGGTGGTCATGGCCCGGCGCTGGATCTCGCGGGAAAAATAGATCTGGACATTACGGCAGAGGATAAGGTGATAGCCGGAGAACACCCCGATGGTTGGGGCTGCGGCCGCCGTTACATCGTGGAGGGCAAAGGTCACCATCTTTTTGATCTCCTCATGCAAGCGGTACTGGCCGTGCTCCAGGCTGAAGCAGCGGTCAAGCACGGCCTTTTTCACCTCGGCCACGGCCTCTTCTGGATACACCGCCGCTTGGGCTGTTTTGAGCGCCTGCTCATCGATATCTGTGCCCAGGATGAAAATCGGCGGAGCGGCCGGATGATTGGCCAGCAGATTCTGGAAAAGAATGGCCAGGGAGTAGGGCTCCTCTCCTCTGGCGCAGCCGGCGCACCAGACCCGGATCGGCTCAGAGCCTGCGACCGCGAGCAGCCTTGGCAGAAGAAAGGCGGCCATCGCCTCAAAGACAAAGGGATTTCTGAAAAACCGGCTCACCTTAATGGTAAGGGTGTCGATCAGCGCCTCTATTTCCTGGCCGTTTTTTGTGAGGTAGCGGGAGTATGCTTGGTAATCCGGGAGGTTCAGGGCGACAAGACGTAGCTCCAGGCGTCTGCGGAGGGAGTCTGGCTGATAGGCATTGAAATCAAGACCGCGCAAACCTTTTACATAGTCCAGCACCTGGGCGAGATCGTCCGCGTTGCGACCAGGGGGAGAGCTTTTGAAAACCAGACTATTTTCGGTCATGCCGTCTTCTGCCTTCTTAAAAGAGCCGATCCTTTCTCCAGCTAGGCTAAGGTGGAAGGGGAATAGAAAAAACACACTCATCGATTTGGTGTGCCGGGGAGAAAAAGCGGCATCGTTTTTTCGGTCGGGTGATAGTATAGTCTCTGTCCGTTGGCCGGGGAATGTCAAGGCGGATTTTTACACATAAATATAAATACATACTACTACTACTACTACTACTACGGCGACTTCCATATTACACCCAAAGGGTACAAGTTTCGTTTGAGCAAACAAGCGGCTCAACTCAGCTTTAAATATCTCGTATTAACAAGTTGTTATCTGCGAAAATGGCTTGTTGTCCCAATAAATTTTGGTTGTCTGGCGCATCGGTTACGAGGTATGGTTGAGCTGGAGAGGTGGATTACTCCATGAGGTGTGGTTGCTATCTTCATCCGTCCTTCATTCCGGCACAAAGCACAATTACGAGGCAGATCATGCGGAATCACCACGGGTCATGCGGATCAGCTGCGTAATCCCCACGAAGAATCGACCGGAGATGACCTGCCGGGCTATTGCCAGTGTGCTTGCCCAGGATAGCCCGGTACACGAGATCATTGTCGTAGATGATGGCTCAACGGATAATACGGCGGCCCTTGTGGCTGCATGCTTTCCTGAGGTGCGCCTGCTGAAGCGCACCGATCTTGGGCCGGGTCTGGCCAGAAATGCCGGGGTTGCCGAGGCCTGCGGCGAAGTGGTCATGTTCCTTGATTCAGACGATGTCTGGCTGCCGGGCCATGTGGCAAGTCTGGGGCGGACCCTGGCCCGTGGCTTTTCGGTGGCCTATGGGGTGACCAAGAATTTCGACCAGGTCGGGGGCGGGGAGTTTTTTATCCCTGAGCCGGGCCTGGCCCTCGAAGGGCAATGCCTCACCGCTCTGGCTCGTTGGTGTTTCCTGCTTCCCTCGGCAATGGCGGTAGAGACAGAGGCCTTTGCGGCGGTGGGTGGTTTTGGCGCCGGGGAGCTGGGCGAGGACTGGTCTTTTTTTCTCCGGCTTGCCAGGCGTTTCCCCTTTGGCTTTTGCGGGGATGAACCTATCACCCGGCGCTATCTTCATGCTGGCAGCCTGTGCAATTATGCAAACCGCGACCGGCTTGAGACCCTGCTGGCCTCGGTGTCTCTTGCTCTGGCGGAGGCTGAGGCTTCGTCAGAGGAGGTAAGCCGCTTTCAGACGCTGGCCGATTGGACCAGGCGGCAGGGGGATTGGCAGACCGTGCAGCAGTGGTATCTTGCCCTGCAACAGGAGGAGCTTTGTTGAAACCATTCATCTCCACCCAGGATCACGCGCGGGCGTTGGCGGAAGGCCTTGATATTCCTCAGCAGCAGCCTTCTTTTGCCCTGCCTCTGCCGGAGGTCGGCATCTGCGGGAAGACCGTCTGGGTAAGGCTGCCAGAGGGACTGATTCCCTTTACCGCCAGGTTGGAGGTGAACCTGGCCGCGCAGGTTCGGGGCATCCATATATCCCGTATGGAAGAGGTAGTTACAGACCTTTATGAGCAGGAGTTTACCGATCTTCGCGAGTACGGGTTGCTACTTGGCCGGGAGATGATGGCACGCCAGGGAGCGAGTACCGGCAGGGTGCGGCTTGTCGGGCAGTTGCCGCTTGTCAGAACGGCCAGGGTCAGCGGCAGGCAATCGGTGGATTCCATTACCGTCAGTCTTGATCTGAAGTTGGCCGGGCAGGAGGAGGAGCTGCAAAGCCTGGCGATGCTCGGGGTCGGCGTGGCCCACATTACCGCCTGCCCCTGCACCCAGGCCTACAACCAGGCCCTGTTTCGCAAGGAGGATGATGACTGCCCCCTGCCTACCCATTCGCAGCGCTCCCAAACTACGCTTTGGCTGCAAGCGGCAGGTCTTTTTCCGACTATTGCCGAGCTGTTAGCCTGTCTGGAAGATGCCTTGCATGTGACCCAAGACCTGCTGAAAAGAACTGATGAGGCGCAACTGGTCTACACTTCGCACCGCTTGCCGCAGTTTGCCGAAGATGCGGTGCGGGAGGTGGCCCGGCGGGCCGGGGAGCGCTTTGGCAGGGCGCTGCCGCCGGAGACCCTGGTGGTGATTGAGTCTTTGAGCCTGGAGAGTATCCATCTCCACGATGTCTGCTGTCGGGTGGAAACCACCCTGGCGGAAATCATTACCTCGTGAGGGGCGGCATGGCAACGGTATTGACCCAGGATTGGCTGCAAACGTATCCGGAGGAGCTGCGCCTTGCTCTGGTCAAGGTTGCCCAGGACACCGGCCAGCCCATGTATGTGGCGGGCGGGCCGGTGCGGGATTGGCTGCTGGGGGTGGCGGCCAGGGATCTTGATTTCACCGTGCCGAAGGGCGCCGTGGCCTGCGCCCGCGAGGTCAGTGGTCTGCTGGGCGGCGCCTTTGTTCTGCTCGATGAGGCGGAAGACGTGGCCAGGGTTGTCTGGCAGGGCCTCACCCTTGATTTTTCCGGCTTCAGAAACCACACCACCACCATTGAAGACGATCTTGGCCAGCGGGATTTCACCATCAACGCCATGGCTGTTCCTCTTGCCCCTGAAACCGGGAGTCTGGCCTCGCTTACGGTTGTTGATCCTCTGGGGGGTGTGGCCGATCTGGGGCAAAAACTGCTTAAAACCCCGGCCCTGGTCAATCTGCTGGCCGATCCCCTGCGGCTGCTGCGGGCCTATCGCTTTTCGGCCACCCTGGGTTTTGCCATCGAAGCTCAAACCGGGGCGGCCATTGCCGCGCATGGCGGGTTGCTGACCAAGGCGGCTATGGAGCGGATTGCCTATGAGCTTGGGCTGATCATCGCCTCGCCTCGTGCCGGGCAGACGATCAGTCTTATGGCGGATAGCGGTCTTCTGTGGGTTGTTTTTCCGGAGCTTGCTGCTGAGCGAGGGCTTAAGCAGCCTGCCAGCCATCATCTCGATGTGTTTGGGCACAGTCTGGAGGCCTTGTATTGTCTGGAAAAAATCCTGCTTGACCCGGAGGCGTATTTTCCGGAGCAGGGCGGACTGTTCCGCGAAATGGCCCAGGGAAAAAGGGCCGTTTCGCTGAAATGGGCCGCCTTGTTTCATGATTTGGGCAAACCCAAGACCCATCGGCTGACTGAGGAAAAGATAACCTTTTATAACCATGATCAGGCTGGGGCCAAGATTTTTGAGATCATCGCCGAAAGACTGCACTGGCCCAGAGATGACCGCAATCGGGTGGCCCGGCTCATTGCGCTGCACATGTGGCCCTTTCATCTCAGCAACGCGCGTCTGCGCACCGGGATCAGCCGCAAAGCCTGTCTGCGGCTGATCAAGGCGGCGGGCGATGATCTGGCCAGCCTTTTTTTGCTGGCCATGGCGGACAGCCTTGCCGGGCAGGGGGTGGGCAAGCCCCCCGGCATGGAGGAAAATCTGGCCCTGCTTTTGTGTGAGGTGCATGGGGTGGATGTGGCGCATATCCAGCCGGTATTCGCCAACCCGCCGCTGCTCACGGGGCATGACCTTATTGAGATTTTTGCCCTCAAGCCCGGGCCTTCTTTCAAGAAGATTCTTGACGGCCTGCTCGTGGCGCAGGTGGAGGGCCTGGTCTCGAACCGGGAGCAGGCCCTGGCCTGGGTGAAGATGGGTGTTTACGAGCGAAGAGCAAAAGCCGGGGCAGCAGGCGAATATGTTTGACTGTTTTTAAAACACTGTTGTACCCTTAACAGAACAGATGTCGCAAAAGAGGTCGTGATTTTAAATAAGCAGGTCAACCTCAGGCAAGCAGGTCGCAATCATGAACGAAAATACCCCGCAAGGCCCGTACTGTGCCCTCTTTAAATCGCTCACCAAACAGGATTTTCTGACCACGATCAATCATCATATCCTGAGTTTCCTTGGCCGTGACCCTCAACGGGCCGGGAGCAGGGATATTTACAAGGCTCTGGCTTACACTATTCGAGATTTTCTGGTCGAACACTGGGTTTCCACGCAAAAGGGTTATTACGCAAAAGGCAAGAAACGGGTCTACTATCTGTCTCTGGAGTTTCTTATTGGCCGGTCGTTGGGGAACAGCCTGATCAACCTCGGTTTTTATGATGAGATGGCCGGGGTTTTAGAGGAGATGGGCTACGACCTTGAGGAACTCAGGGAGGAAGAGGATGATGCCGCGCTCGGCAACGGCGGTCTTGGCCGCCTGGCCGCCTGTTTTCTTGATTCCCTGGCAACCCTGGGGGTGCCGGCGTACGGGTATGGCATCCGTTATGAATACGGCCTTTTTTATCAGCGCATCGTTGATGGGTTTCAGATGGAACATCCTGATGACTGGCTGCGCTACGGCACTCCCTGGGAGTATGAAAGACCCCAGAATCTCTACCCGGTAAAGTATTACGGCCGGGTGCAGCGGTATAAAAACAACCAGGGCGAGTTTGTCAGCGAATGGGTCGAGACGAAAGAGATCATGGCCATGGCCTGTGATGTTCTGGTGCCTGGTTTTAACAATGATAATGTCATCAATATGCGCCTCTGGACCGCCAAGGCTTCCCGTGATCTTGATCTCGGTTCGTTCAACCGGGGCGACTACATCACGGCGGTGCAGGAAAAGGTGCAGTCGGAAACGATTTCCAAGGTTCTCTACCCCTCGGACGATATCCGGCAGGGCCAGGAGCTGCGCTTAAAGCAGCAGTACTTTTTCGTGGCTGCCACCTTTCAGGATATCCTCCGGCGGCACAAGAAAAAGCATAACGATTTTGATTCGTTCGCCGATGAGATCGCAGTGCAGCTCAACGATACCCATCCTTCCATTGCCATTCCCGAATTCATGCGGCTTCTGGTGGACGAGGAGTCGGTTTCCTGGGAAAAGGCCTGGGAGATCTGCGTGGGCACCTTTGGCTACACCAATCACACCCTGATGCCGGAGGCCCTGGAAAGCTGGCCTGTGGAGCTGCTGGGCAAGGTGCTGCCCCGACACCTTGAGATCATCTACGAGATCAACCGCCGCTTTCTTGAAGAAGTTGCCCTCCGTTATCCGGGCCGGGACGATCTGCAACGCTCCATGTCCATTATCGAGGAGGGGCCGGTGCAAAGGGTGCGCATGGCGTATCTGGCCATCGTGGGCAGCCATTCGGTCAATGGGGTGGCTGAACTCCATACCCATCTGCTGAAGACCAGGTTGTTTAAGGATTTTCATGAGTTTTACCCAGGTCGTTTTAATTGCAAAACCAACGGCATAACCCAGCGGCGCTGGCTGCTTAAATGCAATCCCGGCCTGGCTGGACTGATCACTACCACCATTGGCGGGGAATGGGTCACCAATCTCGATTATCTGCGCAATCTTGAGCCCTATGCCGAGCAGGTGGAGTTTCAGCAGAAATGGGCCAAGGTGAAGGTCGAGAACAAAAAACGTCTGGCTGCTATCATCAGGCTGGAATGCGGGGTGACGGTCAACCCCGACACCATGTTCGATGTCCAGGTGAAACGGATCCACGAGTACAAGCGGCAGCTGCTCAACGTCCTGCATGTTATCACCCTGTACCACCGGATCGCCAACGGGGAGGACAATGATTCTCCGGCCCGAACCGTTATTTTTGCGGGCAAGGCCGCTCCTTCGTATTTCAAGGCGAAATTGATCATCAAGCTGATCAATTCGGTGGCCGAGGTAGTCAACCATGATTCCCGGATGAACGACCGGCTCAAGGTGGTGTTTATCCCCAACTATGGCGTGTCTGTCGCCGAAAAGATCTTTCCGGCCTCCGATCTTTCCGAGCAGATCTCCACCGCTGGTACCGAGGCCTCCGGCACCGGCAATATGAAATTTTCCTTAAATGGCGCTTTGACCATCGGCACTCTGGATGGGGCCAATGTCGAGATTCGCGAGGAGGTTGGGGCTGAGAACATGTTCATCTTCGGCATGACCACAGAGGAGGTTGAGGAAACCAAGCGGAATCCACGCCGCAATGCCTTTGACGTGTATCGCGACAACCAGGAGGTGAAACGCACCCTGGACAGCATCCGCAGCGGCTATTTCAGCAGGGGTGACACCAGTCTGTTTGCCCCGATCATCGAGGGCCTGCTAAATATCAACGATCCGTACCTGCTGCTGCTTGATCTGGAGGATTATCTCCGCTGTCAGAAAGAGGTGGGTGAGCTGTATCTGGATCAGCCGAACTGGATTCGCAAGTCCATCCTCAACGTGGCCCGGATGGGCAAATTCTCCAGCGACCGGACTATCCGGGAATATGCCAGGGATATCTGGGGGATCAAAGTGGACTGATTTTATGTTGCCACTAAACCCACGAAAGGCACGAAAAACTTCAGCTTTAAGGTCAGCAAAAGTTTCCGGCTTACAAAACCTTTCGTGTTTTTCGTGGGTTTCGTGGCTAAATATTTTACAGCCCTCAAGAGGGACAAGGTGGCGGGGCTGATCCGCGCTCGCCCCAAAAGGCATTGACTTTTCACCATATTGTTGATAGCTAGCAGGAGATTAAAAAAGCTTGGTTTCGCTTTTTTGATCTCCTGTTTTGCAATCTGGCATCTAAGCAGCCGCGCCATTTCTGATACTGGAACAAGCCATGACTCAAGATAATTCATCCTCCCGTTTTCAGGCAAATGGCCTGGCGACTCTCATTGGCAGTCTGCCGGTTACTGATCACCGGGAAGCGTTTGCCCTCATCTTTGCCCATACCCCCGACATTCCCCTGTGGCCGCAATTGCCGAGCAACCCCAAGGAAGGGATGCTCAGTCAGTTCAGCGAAGGGATGCCCGGCATCATCGAAGAGGCGGGGCGCACTTATTTCGATATTCAGACCGAGACCTTTGCCGAGGAGATGCTGGCCTATTTTGAGCAGTATCTTGCCGCCCTGGACGACCCGAGTCTTTTGCCGGGCTCGCCTTTTGCCGTAAGCCCGGACAGGGCCCAGGGCCTTTTTGCCCTGCAAGAGGCGGTGGCAGGAAAGTCGGTGGTTGCAGTCAAGGGGCAGATGACCGGGCCGTTTACCCTGCTCACCGGGCTTCATGACCGGGAAGGCCGGGCCGCCTATTATGAGCCGACCATCCGGGAAATGGTGGTGAAGGGGCTTTCTCTCAAGGCCGCCTGGCAGGTGCAGTTTCTGGCTCAGGCGCAGGCACCGGTTATTCTGTTCATAGACGAACCGGCCCTGGCCGGTCTTGGCTCCTCGGCCTTTCTCAGTGTTTCCGTAGACGAGCTTGGCCAGGAGCTCAATGAGATCATCGGCGCGGCCCAGGCAGCAGGCGGACTGGTGGGCGTCCATGTCTGCGCCAATACCGACTGGGAATTTCTCCTCTCCACCTCTCTTGATATTGTCAGCTTTGACGCCTACGGGTTTTTCGACAAGCTGGTCGCCTGTAAGGAGGCGCTGTACCGATTCCTGGAACGGGGCGGCATTATTGCCTGGGGGCTCGTGCCCACTGCGGAGAAGGAATATATCGAACGAGAAACAGCGGAGTCCCTTCTGGCGCGCTGGGAGGAGCAGGCCGCGCAGCTTGTGGGCGGCTCCTGGGATTATCAGACGTTGTTGCGGCAGACCCTGATCACCCCAAGCTGCGGCACCGGGTCCCTGCCTCTGGCTCACGCCAAAAAGGTGCTGGCCTTGACCCGGGATCTTTCCCGGCTGTTGCGGGACAAATATCTGTAGAGGCAGGCGTTGGTTAGCTACGTTTTTTTAATCATCATAAATTGAGTATCTAGCAATGGAAGAACTGAATCAGGTTTTGAAGCAACGTCGGCAAAAAGCCCAGGAGCTGGCGGAGCTGGGCGTTAATCTCTATGCCAACGATTTTCGGCCCGCCCATCGGATCAGCGACATCCTGGCGAAAAATGACAATCCGGATGCGCCGTTGGAAGAGGGGATCAAATCAGTGGCAGGCCGGATCATGGCCTTGCGCAGGTTCGGCAAGGCCGCCTTTGTCCAGATCCAGGATGAAACAGGCCGTATTCAGGTCTATGTCAAGCGCGATGGGGTTGGGCCTGAGGTCTACCAGATCTTCAAGAAACTTGATCTTGGCGACATTGTCGGCTTTAGCGGCGTCCTGTTTCGCACCCAGACCGGCGAGCTCACTATCGACGCGGCAAGTGTCAAGCCGATCACCAAATCCCTGCGCCCTCTGCCGGAGAAGTTTCACGGCCTTACCGATGTAGAAACCCGCTACCGCCAGCGCTATGTCGATCTGATTATGAATCCGGAGGTGCGTGACACCTTCAGGAAACGGGTGGAGATCATCCGCCTGATCCGTGATTTCTTGGTAAATCGGGGCTTTATGGAGGTTGAAACCCCGATGATGCAGCCTATTGCCGGCGGGGCTACGGCCAGGCCCTTCAAAACCCATCATAATGCCCTGGGCATGGATCTTTACCTGCGCATCGCCCCGGAGCTTTACCTGAAGCGTTTGTTGGTCGGCGGCTTTGAAAAGGTCTTTGAGATCAACCGTAATTTCAGGAACGAAGGGCTTTCTACCCGGCATAATCCGGAATTCACCATGCTTGAGTTTTACCAGGCCTTTGCCACCTACGAAGATCTCATGGATCTTACCGAGGAGATGGTTTCTTACGTTGCCGCTGAGGTCACCGGCTCCATGCTGGTGAGCTACCAGGGGCAGGAGGTGGATCTTTCCCCGCCTTGGAAGCGCTATACCATGGATGAGGCGTTGCTGGAGGTGGGTGGCGTTGACCAGGAAGTGCTGGCCGATCCGGCCCGCACCCGGCAGCTGGCCAAGGAAAAGGGCATCGCGCTTGCCCCGCTGGCAGGGCATGGCAAGGCCAAGACCGAACTGTTTGAACTGCTGGTGGAAGAAAGGCTGATCAATCCCACCTTTGTGACCCAGTATCCCACCGAGGTCTCGCCGCTGGCCCGTCGCAACGAGAAAAATCCCGAGGTCACCGACCGGTTCGAGCTTTTTGTGACCGGTCGGGAAATAGCCAATGCCTTCAGCGAGCTTAATGATCCCATTGACCAGAAAGAGCGGCTTGCCAGGCAGATTGCCGAGCGGGGCGGTGACGAGGAGATCTTCCCCGAGATGGATGAGGACTTTGTCCGGGCTCTGGAATATGGCATGCCCCCTGCGGCAGGGGAGGGTATCGGCATCGACCGTCTGGTCATGTTGCTGACCGATTCCGCCTCAATCCGGGATGTTATTCTCTTTCCGCATTTGCGTCCAGAAAGCAAGTAACACCTGTAAGCGATTACAGGGCACGACATCTGCTTTGTTATCGGTCTGCTCATGTGCAATAGCACACTTCGCAGTCCTCTGTCGCGCATCTGCCGCACCCTGTAATCGCTTACAGCCTCTATCAAATTGACCCGGCAAGGGCATTTTTTTTGGACTGTTTCTGTTAAGAGAGGGCAATTTTGAATTTTGAATGGTTTGTCTGTCTGCGATACCTGAAGGCCAAGCGCAAGCACGGCTTTATCTCGCTTATTTCGTTGATCTCCATTGCCGGGGTCATGGTCGGGGTTATGGCCCTGATTGTGGTTCTCGCGGTGATGACCGGCTTTACCTCTGAATTCAGGGATAAGATTTTAGGCATCAACTCCCATGTCGTGGTTCAGGATTATACCGGCAATATCAGCGACTACGAGAAGATTGCCGCAAAGGTTCGCGCGGTTGAGGGGGTGAGCGGGGTCACCCCCTATCTTTACAGCCAGGCCATGATCACCAGTGGCGAGGGCGGCACCGGCGCTGTGCTGCGTGGTCTTGATCCTGCCACCGCCCAGGGCGTGCTTAATCTGGAAAAGAATCTGCGCACCGGCTCAATCGCGGCTTTGTCGCCAGGGTCGAGCGAGGAGAGAAGGCCGCCAGGCATTATCCTGGGCAAGGAGCTTGCCGCCCAGTTGCATGTCTCGCTGCATGACCGGGTGCGGCTGATCTCGGCTTCCGGGCCTCTGACGCCCATGGGCGTGCTGCCCAAGGTCTCCACCTGTCAGGTGGTCGGGATCTTTGAAACCGGCATGTACGAGTATGATTCCGCCCTGGCCTATGTCTCCCTGGAAACCGCGCAGCGCTTCTTTGATCTGCCCGGCATGGTGCATGGCCTGGAGGTTAAAACCAGGGATCTTAATCAGGCGGACCGGATCGCAAGAAGGATCGAACAGGCCCTGGGGCCGAATTATTTCGCCAAGGACTGGATGCGGATGAACCGGAACATCTTTTCCGCCCTCCAATTGGAAAAGACGGCCCTCTCCATAATCATGGCCCTGGTGGTGATGGTCGCCGCCTTCAATATTGTCAGCACCCTGATCATGGTGGTGATGGAGAAGAACAAGGATATCGCCATCCTGAAAGCCATGGGCGCCACCTCCGGCAGTATCATGCGGATTTTTATCTACGAGGGCCTGATTATCGGTCTTACCGGCACTTTTCTGGGGGTGCTGGGGGGCTTGGGTCTCTGCGCGCTCTTAAGCCGCTACCAGTTTATCAAGCTGCCCGAGGTGTACCCGATTTCTACTCTGCCGGTGCTGGTCCTGCCCGCAGATGTCCTCCTCATTTCCCTGTCGGCCACGGTTATTACCCTGGTTGCCACCCTGTATCCTTCCTGGCAGGCGGCCAAGGTCGATCCGGCCGTGGCCCTGCGTTATGAGTAGAGGTTCTGGACTTTAGAGTTACAGCAATCCCTTCCCCACCGTCCGGGTGGGTTGAGGAAAAGCTGATTAATTACCGTAACGGCCATAAACTACGCGGCCTTGTCATGCCATGGAGGCGATTCGTCCTCCAAT
>Ga0208863_1000731_pt1 | contig 26449 bp, 29 predicted proteins | sample RifOxyD3_FD_184040 | JGI IMG/M metagenome (GOLD analysis project Ga0208863, IMG submission 184040) | Soil microbial communities from Rifle, Colorado - Rifle Oxygen_injection D3 (SPAdes) | ecosystem: Environmental > Terrestrial > Deep subsurface > Rock core/Sediment | place: Rifle, Colorado...
GACAGTGAAACGACTCCGCGCCAATGATAGTGTGGATTACCCATGCGAAAGTAGGTCATCGTCAGACGCCTTACAAACAAAAAACCCTCAGGTGAAAACCTGGGGGTTTTTTGTTTGTTGGATTTGATCTGTGACCTGCTTGAACGCAGCGAAAAGACCTGCACGACAGCGTTCGTGCAGGTCTTTCAGCGACACAAATAAAACTATTCAAAAGGTTGGAGCTAAAGTAGGTCATCGTCAGACGCCTTATAAAACAAAAAGCCCCGGGTGAAAACTTGGGGGTTTTTTGTTTTAGTAGTGTTCGATAATCGGACCTGCTTGAACAAACGAAAGCTAGGAGCATAGCGTCCATTTAATCTTGGTGGACACTTCATGAACTCATCTTATCCAACTCGCCGTCGGCGGCAGCATACACTAGAATTTAAACAAGAACTGGTGGCGCACTGTCAGCTTGAGGTATACGCATATTTCAATAGCCGTTCACAAGCTGATCACACTCATATGTAAGAATCTCATGGTCAGTTGTAAGGATGGTGTCAGCTTGCAGGAGTATGATGCGTGGTTTGAGCCTGAAGTAATTCGATAATGGTTATATAGACGATTTTATGAACTTGAAATCGTTATTTAATTCATTGATTATGATTAATTTTTTTAGACCAATCAATTATGACGACTAGAATTAAAGGGATGATACTTGCCGCAGGGCAAGGGACGCGTGTAAGACCACTGACGCAAGATTTGCCTAAGCCCATGATTCCCATACTTGGCAAACCCGTTATGGAGTATCTGATTGAACATCTCGCTAAATACAGCGTGAATGAAATTATGGTCAACGTCGCCTACCAACACTGGAGAATTGAAAATTATTTTGAGAATGGCAGTCGTTGGGGGGTAAATATTGGCTACTCCTTTGAGGGGGTGTATGAGCACGGGGAGGTCGTCCCCAAGCCTTTAGGATCTGCCGGGGGGATGCGCAAGATACAAGATTTCAGTGGCTTTTTTGATACGACGACCATTGTTATTTGTGGCGATGCGTTGATTGATCTTGATATTGGCGCGGCTGTTTTTGAGCACAAAGCAAAGAAGGCAATGGTTAGTGTCGTTACTTATGAAGTCCCTAATAGTGAAGTTAGTAACTACGGTGTGGTTGAGACAGATAAAGACGGGCGTATCATTTCCTTTCAGGAAAAACCTAAGCCAGAAGATGCAAGGTCCAATTTTGCCAGTACAGGTATTTACATATTTGAGCCGGAAGCCATTGCACTGATACCGCAAGGCAGGGTGTTTGATATAGGTGGTGAACTATTTCCTTTGCTGGTAGAAAAAGGATTGCCTTTCTATGCACAAAAGCGATTCTTTAACTGGATTGATATAGGACATGTTTCTGATTATTGGGCTGTGTTGCAGCGCGTACTTAAAGGCGAAGTTGCTCATATGAAAATGCCGGGAAAAGAAATTAAGCCAGGAATCTGGGTTGGTATCAACACTCGGATTGATTGGGATAACGTTAAAATTAAAGGGCCTGTGTACATCGATTCGAGTGTCCGTATTGAAGCCGGTGCGAAAATTGTAGGGCCTGCGTGGATATCTCATGGTTCACATATTTCCAGCAAGGCCAAGGTTATCCGTAGTGTGTTACTTCCGTATACTCGAATCAGTACCGGAATGAATTTCACTGAAACAATCGTTTCACCTAAATATTGCTTCGATCACAATAATGGAAAGAGTTATTACATAGGGGATGAGTGTACCGACTTGCGCTGGGGTGATGCCAGAGGACGTTGCTAGATTTTGGAGTGCCAAGCACCTTTCACCTTGGTCAGCCGAAAGTACTAGGCACAACCACGCAGCGCATCTTCTCGCTTCGAACCTTCCGCCCCAAGGTCTTGATCACCTTCAGTATCTGGCTGAGTGTGTTTACGCCGTGACACTTCGGGGCCTGAGCAGACCGTGCAATGGGTGTCTTGCAGCACTCGACTTTCCCTGAAGCACATATCGAGTGCATTGACTGTCATCAGCTTGCCGCTGAGTCCTGTGCTAAGCCCCGTGAGTAGTTTTAGCGCCTCCGCAGCCTGAATTGAGCCTATGATGCCTGTCAGCGGGGCAAATACGCCCGTGGTAGCGCAACGCAGCTCTTCGCTTTGAGTTTCTTCAGGGAAGAGGCAGTTGTAGCAGGGTGCATGATTCAATCGAAAATCAAAAACAGATGCCTGACCGGAAAAAAGGATAGCTGCGCCTGATACCAGTGGTTTCCTTGCTTCTTTACATGCTTTGTTGATTTCGTAACGGGTAGAAAAATTATCGCTACAGTCCAGAACAACATCAACACTGTTTACCAGTTCCTTCAGTTCAGATTGTTTCAGGCGACGCGGGATAGTTTGACATATGATTTCCGGATTGATATCCAGTAGCGTTGCGCGGGCGGAATCAACCTTTGCTGTGCCTATGCTAGCAGTGCTGTGAGCGATCTGCCTTTGCAGATTGCTCAGGTCTACGGTGTCATCATCGCACAGAATTATTTGACCTACACCGCTGGAGGCCAGATAAAGGGCGGCGGGAGAACCCAGCCCTCCTAGCCCGACAATCAGAACTCTGGCTGCCAGCAGATGTTGCTGGCCTTCAATGCCTATCTCATCGAGCAGTATGTGGCGTCCGTAGCGTTGCAGCTGCTTATCGTTCATGCCGTTATTCGAATTCGCGTTGTGCAAGTGGCTTGCCAGCGTGTTCGTGATGAAGATGTTGGGTATTTAAACCAACGAAAACATCTTTTTCGTTTTTCTTCGTCACATGGTCACGGATTTCCATGTTGTGTCGGGTCGTATCTTCACAGTAATAGATTATGTTGCGTCCGACGTGATGTAAAAAACTATGATCAAGACGGAATCCTTCGAGCTCCAGCGCGCGTTCTAATCCCGCGAGTGTGTAGTCTCTAAGGTTGTAATGAATGACGATAATATTTGGCTTGGACGAGCTAAAAGCTTGCAAGTTTGGCAAGCCGCTAAGAATGGCTAGTGCTCGCCTTGCCTGGTGCTCGGGTTCATGCGCAAATACCAGTTCTCGATGTTTATCCAAATCGAAGGGGTTAATCATTAAAGTTCCTTTTCGCCTTGTTATTTTCCCTGCAATATTTTCATGCCCTTGAGGAGATTCAATGCCTGGTTGAGCTGGTAGTCATTCTTTGAGCCAAATTCGGCCGGTGATACGGGATCAGTTTTTCCTTTTACGGGTGCTTCGGATTTTGCCGGAACGCTGATCTTTTCTTCCGGTTGCTTGTCGTTTATTAAATGCTTGTCAAGGTCTGATTCGCGCAGGCGGAATACGCTATCAGCTGCCGCAGTCGAGGGATCGTCGACCAATATGTCAGGAATAATACCCTTGGCTTGAATTGAGCGACCATTCGGTGTGTAATAACGCGCTGTCGTCAGCTTGATTGCGGTATTGTTGCCAAGAGGCAAAATGGTTTGTACCGATCCTTTACCAAAAGTTTGGGTTCCCATGATGACGCCGCGTTTGTGGTCTTGCAACGCACCTGCAACAATTTCGGAGGCGGATGCCGATCCTCCGTTAACCAGCACAACCAAGGGGACGCTTTTGATGGACTCGGGGATTTTTTTGATATAGTCGCTCTTGCTGCTGCCGCGCATATAGTGCTCGGGGGCAGCGGTCAGGCGCATCTTGGCTTCTTCTGTGCGCCCCTCTGTGTAAACCACTAGTGCATCTTTGGCCAGAAAGGCGGCAGACACGGCAACCGCGCCATCAAGCAAGCCACCCGGGTCATTTCGCAGATCCAGCACCATGCCGTTTAACGCGCCCTTGTTGTCATGTACCATTTTTTCAAGTGCGGTGGCCATATTTTCGCCCGTGTGTTCCTGAAACTGAGTGACGCGAATAAAGCCATAGCCCGGCTCAATCAATTTGGCTTTGACGCTTTGGACTTTAATGACTGCGCGGACAACGGAGATAAGCAGCGGTTTGGTTTCGCTTTTTCGTATGATAGTCAGCGTAATTTTGCTGCCGGGTTTTCCGCGCATGTGCTTCACCGCATCATTGAGCGACATACCTTTTACCAGCGAATCATCAAGTTTGATGATTAAGTCACCGCTTTTTACGCCGGCCTGATAGGCTGGCGTATCTTCAATCGGTGAGATTACTTTCACTAAACCATCTTCCATGCCGACTTCGATGCCCAAGCCGCCAAACTCCCCCTGTGTTCCTGCCTGCAGATCTTTGAAGGCGTCAGCATCAAGATAGGAAGAATGAGGATCCAGTCCGTTGAGCATGCCATTTATCGCTTCTGTGAAGAGTTTTTTGTCGGCCACGGGTTCGACATAGTTGCTCTTGATATGGCCGAATACTTCGGTGAATGCGCGCAGTTCTTCGACCGGCAAAGGCGTGCTGACGTTCTCTTTTTCGGCAATCGCAGCCAGGTGCAGGCTGATCGAAATGCCGGCCACGAGGCCTAAACTGACCAAACCTATTTTCTCAAGACGACGCATAAATACCCCAGTTATTTTCTAGCCAGCCACAGCAGCGGGTCTAATGGTTTGCTTTCGTGACGCAGCTCAAAGTATAAACCTGAATCGGCATTTCCGCCGCTGTTGCCCACGGAAGAGATAGTGTCTCCCCCGCGCAGCTCATCACCCACTTGCTTGTACAATGTCTCGTTATTTCCGTACAGGCTCATATAAGCGTTGCCGTGATCCACAATCAGCAAATTGCCAAATCCCCTTAGCCAGTCGGCGAATACCACGCGACCGGCCGCGACCGCTTTGACCGTTTGGCCGCTGGCCGATTTTATAAACAGCCCCTTCCACACTACCGTGCTCTCAGGTCGTGTGGCGCCAAACTGATTGCTGATATCGCCCTTGATCGGTAATGCCAGTTTGCCCTTAAGCTGTGCAAAGGGTTTTCCGTCGAAGCGGTTATCTGGAATGTTTGTATTTTTAAACAAAGATTTGCGCTTGGGTTGAGCGAGCATCTCGCTGATTTTTGACACCAGCTTGGACAGTCGATTTTCATTGTATTGCAAATTAGTATATTCGCGACGCTGTTGAATTAACTGTTTGGATACTTGACCTAGTATTTGCTGTCTTTCTCGTTGATCTTGCTGCAGTTTCTGCTTTTCAGAGGTGTGTTCTTTGCGAAGGTTTTCCAGTGCACTGCTCTGCTTTTGTACTTCCAGACTAATTGTATTTAATGACTTCAGATTGTTGCGTAAACTGCCCAGCCAGACTGCACGATTCCGGGCGATATAACGGTAATACTGCAAATCCCGGGCGACCTGGTTGGGATCCTGATTGTCCAGCAGAAGTTTAATATATTCGTGTTTGCCGCCCAGATATTGCTGGTAGAGCAATTTTCCCAGCAGCGCCTGTTCTTTGGATAAGTGTTGATTGAGTTGTTGTTGTTGCGTTTGCAGTGCGTTGAGTTTCAGATCGGCTTCGCGTTGGCTGTTGGTCAACTCGGAAATTTTGCGATTGCTGTTGCTGATGGCCTGTTCGGAGGCGCGCAAGGCATCGGCTGCTTCGGATTTCGATTCGCTGGTTTTGGCGATCTCGCTTTGCATCTCGGCGATACGTTGGCGCAGATTCTCAAGTTCTTCCTGTTGGCTGGCCGATGCAAACTCTGCCAGAAACAGGCCGCTTGCAAGCAGTGCGAAAAAAAAGGCGGTAATTTTCACTCTAGTTGGATCAGGCTGTGCCCTGTCATTTGCTCGGGTTGTGGTAGTCCCATCATGCATAGCAGACTGGGGGCAATATCACGTAATGAGCCGTTTTCGGATAATTTCGCTTTACGTCCGATATAAAGGAAGGGGACAGGGTTGAGCGTGTGCGCGGTATGCGCCTGTTGCGTCGTGTTGTCCATCATCTGCTCGGCATTGCCGTGATCGGCCGTCAGGATGACTTCCCCGCCAATGGATTGTATGGCTTTGACCACGCGGCCTATGCAGTTGTCCAGTGTCTCAATGGCTTTGATGGCGGCATTCATATCGCCGCTGTGGCCAACCATGTCGCAGTTGGCATAATTACAAATCATGAGTGGATATTGCCCGGATAGAATAGCTTCTTCCAGTTTTTCAGTGACCGTGTATGCGCTCATTTCCGGTTGCAGATCGTACGTGGCTACCTTGGGAGATGGGACCAGAATGCGATCCTCACCCGGATAAGGCTGCTCTTTGCCGCCGCTGAAGAAATAGGTGACGTGGGCATACTTCTCGGTTTCAGCGATACGTAATTGTTTGTAACCCAGCCCTGCGACATATTCACCCAAATCGTTGTGGATGGCATCGGCCGTATAAGCGCAGGGCAGGGTGAATTCCGCGCCGTAGTTGCTGAGTGTGACAAAGTTGCCGAATTTAGGTAAATATGCGCGCTCAAAGCCGTCGAAGGCGGGATCGGTCAGTGCGCGCGTAATTTCGCGGGCGCGGTCAGCGCGGAAATTCATGAAGACCACGACGTCGCCGTCTTGCATGGTAACGGGTGCGCTGCCGGTGGCTTGAATGCGGGTCGGTTTAACAAACTCATCTGATTCGTCGCGGGCATAGGCCGCCGCTAGCGCGCTGAGCGCATCGGGTGCGGAGTATTCGGCCATCCCCTGCGTCAGCAGGTCATATGCCGGTTGTACTCGTTCCCAGCGATTGTCTCTGTCCATGACATAAAAACGCCCGGTTACGCTGGCGATTTGGCCGGTGCCCAGTGCTGTGCATTTCTCTTGCAAAGATTGCAAGGATGGCATCGCGCTCTTGGGTGGTGTGTCGCGTCCATCTAGGAATGCATGCAGGTAAACTTTGTTGAGGCCGTTTTTTGCCGCCATCTCTAACATTGCAAAAATATGACTCTCATGGCTGTGTACGCCGCCTGCAGACAGCAGTCCCATGATGTGAAGTGTGCTGTCATTTTGTTTGGCGGTGTCGATCGCCTGTTTGAGCGCCGGGTTACTAAAAAAGCTACCGTCCTCAATGGCTACATCAACCCGGCTTAAATCCTGGTACACCACGCGTCCGGCACCTATGTTCAGGTGGCCGACTTCCGAGTTGCCCATCTGGCCAGCCGGAAGACCGACAAATTTTTCTGACGCGTTGATCAGTGTGTGCGGGTAGTTGCGCCAAAGTGCGTCCCAATTGGGTTTGTGTGCTGCGGCGACGGCATTTGCATCGGTTTCTTCGCGATAGCCGAAGCCGTCCAGGATAAGCAATAAGACAGGAGTGACATTCATTGAGGTAATATACCGCTAATGGTAAATTTTTAGACAGCGCATTTTAACCGAATTGGCTTGGGTGAGGATGTGATTAAGGAGGATGTATGGAAAACAAATTGATCGACAGGGAAGAGGATATTCAACAGGCTTCTCAGGCTATTAAGGCGATTGCGCACCCGTTGCGCCTGAAAATTCTTTGCGTGTTAGGCGAGCAGGAGATTAGTGTGCAGGATATCGTGGAGCAGGTCGGTACATCACAGAGCAATATTTCTCAGCATCTGGCGATTTTGCGTGACAAGGGCGTTTTGTCTACGCGCAAGGACGCAAATCGGGTTTTTTATCGAATTGAGGATCTGCGCACGCTCAAATTGGTGAGCTTGATGCGCGAGGTGTTTTGTACAGCTTAATCCTTCTGTTTTACTAGAATATTAGAGCATGCTAATATAATCAGAGTTATGAATTTATTAAAGAGGTTGAAGCTGTGAAGAGACTGGGTATGGTTGGGTTGCTGATGATGGGGGTTCAGGCTGTTGCCGGTTCGTTGGCTGTCGCGCCGGTAGAGTATCGCGATGTGCCGCAAACCTATAGTGTTGAAGGTTTGGTTGAAGCGACGCGGCAATCCACTGTTTCCGCTCAAATTGCGGGGCGAGTCAAAGAGGTCAGTTTCGACGTGGGCGACCGGGTGAGTAAGGGGCAGGTGATTTTGCGTATTGATGAACGCGAAGCGGTTCAGGCTTTGGCGGGTAGTCAGGCTCAGGTGATGCAGGCGCAGGCGAATGCGCAGAACGCGAAAGCGACGCTGGAGCGGTCACAGCAGTTATTCGCACAAAAATTTATCAGTCAGGCTGCGCTCGATAAAGCTCAGGTGGATTATCAGGTGGCCGTAGCGCAAGCGGCAGCCAGTGCGGCGGGGGCGGGCCAGGCAACGTTGGCTCATGGATATACCTCGGTCGTGGCGCCTTTTTCTGGTGTCGTGGCTGTGCGTATGGTCGAATTGGGTGAAATGGTGGTGCCGGGGAAGCCTCTGATGACAGGCTTTGATCCTGTTGACATGAGAGTGGTGGTCAATGTGCCACAGTACAAGCTGGGCGAGATAGGTGCAAAGCCTGACGTGCGTGTGGAGGTGCCGTCTCTGGGTCGCTGGATTAATTCTGCGTCTACGCGTGTTCAGCCGGTTGCGGATGCGCGCACGCACAGCACGCAAGTTCGTGTGTATCTGCCTGCCAATGAAGCAGGCATCTACCCGGGGATGTTTGTACGGGCTCATTTCGTGGTCGGGAGAGCTAAGAAATTGGTGATTCCCAACAATGCCGTATTGCGTCGCAGCGAAGTGGTCGCGGCCTATGTCGTCAATGATAAGGGGGGGGTGAGTTTGCGTCAGATCAGAGTCGGTGAAACGGAGGCGGGCGGTTTGGTTGAAGTGTTGTCCGGCTTGCGAGCCGGTGAAAATGTAGCGCTGGATCCGGTCAAGGCGGGAATGAAGCAATAGATACGGGAAGTGGGAAGCAGTGAGTCGTAATGAATGAATTAGGGGTTTCAAGGATGGGTATTTCAGGTCGTATCGCTAAATATTTTCTGCATTCGCAGATGACCCCGCTGCTGGCGCTGGTTGCCGTGCTGCTGGGGTTGTTTGCTATCGCGGTGACTCCGCGCGAGGAAGAGCCGCAGATCAACGTGACGATGGCGAATGTGTTGATCGCGTACCCCGGCGCGTCAGCCAAAGATGTGGTGCAGACCGTCGCCACACCGGCCGAGCAGGTGTTGTCGCAAATCGCCGGTGTCGATCATGTGTATTCCGTGTCGCAGCCTGGTATGGCGGTGGTGACGGTGCAGTTCAAGGTGGGCGAGCAGCACGTCCCTTCTCTGGTCAAGCTGTACGACGTGGTGAATTCTCATTCAGACTGGTTGCCGCCCACGCTGGGCGTGGCCAGACCGATCATCAAGGCAAAAGGTATCGACGATGTGCCTATCGTCGCCTTTACCCTGTGGCGCGATCAGGTCGCCGGCGGCGGTATCGAGTTGTCGCAAGTGGCGCATGCCATCGAGGCGGAGCTCAAACGTGTGCCGGGAACGCGTGAAGTATCCACGCTGGGTGGTACGCAGCGTATGGTGCGTGTGCTGCTCAACCCGGAGAACCTGAATGCTTTCGGTTTGTCCGTGCAGGATGTCAGAGCGGCTTTGCAGTCGGCTAATGTCTCGCAGGACGCAGGAAATCTGGTCAAGAACAACCGTGAAGTGCTGGTGCAGACCGGCAGCTTCTTAAGCAATGCAGATGAAGTGCGACAACTGGTGGTCGGCGTGTCAGCCGGTAAGCCGGTCTTTTTGCGCGATATCGCCGAGGTGCAGGATGGTGCGGATCAGCCGGGCAGTTATGTGTGGATGGGAACCGGCCCTGCGGCTGACGACAAGCAAATCAAGGCGCGGGGTGAGTTCACGGCTGTGACGGTGGCGATTACCAAGAAGCCGGGTGCGAATGCGGTGGAAGTGGCCGATAAATTGCTAAAGCGCGTGGATGAGCTCAAAGGGCGTGTAATACCCGATGACGTGCAAGTGAGCACGACGCGTAATTACGGTGAGACGGCCAACGATAAGGCCATGAAACTGATCAAGAAATTGCTGTTCGCGACGAGTGCCGTGGTAGCGCTGGTGTGGCTTGCGATGGGGCGGCGCGAGGCAATGGTGGTGGGTGTGGCCGTGTTGTTGACGCTGGCCGTGACGCTATTCGCTTCCTGGGCCTGGGGCTTTACGCTGAACCGCGTATCGCTGTTTGCGCTGATCTTCTCGATCGGTATTCTGGTGGATGATGCCATCGTGGTGGTGGAAAACATTCACCGCCGTCGTGTCTTGACACCGAATCTGCCTCTGGCGGAAATCATTCCTGACGCGGTCGATGAAGTGGGTAGCCCGACTATATTGGCGACCTTTACTGTCATCGCGGCGTTGTTGCCGATGGCCTTTGTCAGCGGGCTGATGGGCCCCTATATGAGCCCGATTCCGATCAATGCCAGCATGGGGATGTTGATTTCGCTGGCGGTCGCGTTTGTCATCACGCCCTGGCTGGTGTTGAAATTCTCAGGGACACAGCATCATGCGGAAGCGGATGAGAACGAAACCGGCATCAGTCGCTTCTTCCGCGCGCGTTTGAGCCCGTTTTTAAAGGGGGCGAACGGCAAAGCGGCAAGACGTAAGCTTTGGCTGGCGATCCTGGTGGGGCTGGTGCTGGCCGTCTCGCTGGGCGTGGTGAAGCTGGTGATACTGAAAATGCTGCCGTTCGACAATAAGTCGGAATTTCAGGTGGTGGTGGATATGCCGACCGGCACGGCGCTGGAGCAGACCACGGCGGTAATGCATGAAATTGGCGGTTATCTGGCCACTGTTCCAGAAGTGACCGATTACGAAGTGTATGCCGGTACTGCTTCTCCGATCAACTTCAACGGTCTGGTGCGTCAGTATTATCTGCGCAGCGGTGCTGAACAGGGGGATGTGCAGGTCAATCTGCGCGACAAGCATCACCGCAGTCGCAGCAGCCATGAGATTGCCACTGCGGTGCTTGAGCCCATTCAGAAGATTGCCAAAAACTGGGGCGCTAAGGTCAAGATTGTCGAAGTGCCACCCGGCCCGCCGGTAATGTCACCGATCGTCGCGGAAATTTACGGACCTGATTATGAAGGCGCTCGTAAAGTGGCCGGTCAAGTGCGTGAACAGTTCGGCAAGACCGAGGGCATCGTGGCGATCGACGACACGGTGACGGAAGCGGCGCCCAAGATGTTGCTGCGCGTGCTGCAAAGCAAAGCTGCTCTGCTGGGGGTCGCGCCGGGCGATATCGTCGACGTGATCAGCGTAGCCTTGTCGGGCCAGGATGTCGCGTCCTTGCATGACATCAGTGCCAAATATGCGCCACCGTTGCGCATCGGGTTGCCGTCCGATCATCGCAGCAATATCGACGAAGTGCTGAAACTAAAAGTTCGCGCTCGCGACGGCGTATTGGTGCCGTTGTCTGAAGTGGTGCAGGTGGTTCCGGTCTCGCGCGACTATCCTATCTATCATAAGGACATGCTGCCTGTGGTGTACGTGTTCGGCGACATGGCGGGAAAACTGGACAGCCCTTTGTACGGGATGTTCGACATCAACGGCAAGACGGGTGATGCCAAGCTCGAACAGGGCGGCACGCTTACGAGCTATTTCTTCAAGACGCCGAGCGATCCTTATAGCGGCTATTCGTTGAAGTGGGACGGAGAGTGGCAGGTGACCTTTGAGACCTTCCGCGACATGGGTATCGCTTATGGTGTCGGGCTGATCCTGATCTACCTGCTGGTGGTCGCGCAATTTAAATCCTATCTGGTTCCCTTGATTATCATGGCGCCGATTCCGCTGACTATCATCGGGGTGATGCCTGGTCATGCCTTGCTCGGCTCTCAGTATACGGCGACCTCGATGATAGGCATGATTGCGCTGGCCGGGATTATCGTGCGAAACTCAATCCTGCTGGTCGACTTTATCAATCTGCAATTGAGTGAGGGGATTAGGCTGGAAGAGGCGGTGATCGCCGCCGCTGGTGCGCGCGCCAAGCCGATTGTGCTGACCGGGCTGGCCGCCATGCTGGGCGCGTTCTTTATCCTGGATGATCCGATTTTCAACGGTCTGGCGATTTCGCTGATCTTCGGTATTCTGGTATCCACCGTGCTGACGCTGGTGGTGATTCCCGTTCTGTATTATTCGGTTCTGTACAAGAAATATCAATAATAATTTTTATTAAATATAATCAAATGGTTGGAGTTTTTATGAACGCGGAACGCATAGTGCACATTGTTGCCGGTAGTTTTATCCTGTTGTCGCTGGCGCTGGGCGTCGATGTCAGCCCGGTCTTCGTCAGTCAGAAGTTTTTGCTGTTGACCGCCTTTGTCGGCCTGAACCTTTTTCAAAGTGGCTTTACCAAGTTCTGCCCTTTGAATAGCATTCTTGCCAAGCTGGGTGTGAAGAGCGGTTCTTGCTAAGCGGTAAAACTGCATTCGTACCCTCTCTTCTTCTCTCTGATAGAACAACTAGCCATTCGACTAAGCCTGCAAGCAGGCAAGTCGCTGGTTATCCCGGAGGGCGAGAGTGACAAGGGATCGCTATGCGATGCGCTCATTAACTCACCTCAGTCTGACCCTGGTCGGATTGATGTGGGTTTTGCCGTTTCTGCACTATCGTCATCAATATCCGCTGACCACCTTCGATCAGGAGTGGTGGGCGGTGTTATTGGGTGTGCTGGCGTTGCCATTGTTAGTCGCTCGCAGCTATTGGATAACGCCGCAAATCCCGCGCATCGTCCAGTTGCCCGCAGCCCTCATTCTCCTGGTATTGCTGCAAGCCGCGCTGGGCATGATGGCCTATTTCGATCAGGCTTTGCTGTATCTGTTGTATCTGCTGTTTGCGCTGTTGCTGATGATGTTGGGTGCGAGGTTGCGGGAGCTCATCGGTCTGGATAGACTGGCCGTCGTGCTGGCTATATTTTTGCTCACAGGCGCAGAGTTAAGCGCCCTGATCGGGGTGTTGCAGCATTACCGCTGGCATACCCCCTTCGATGCGTTCGTGGTCATGAAGGTCGCATCAGGTGTATACGGGAATCTGGCGCAACCGAATCATTTTGCCAATTACATCGCGCTGGGGATGATTTCGTTAGGGTTGTTGTTTGTGCAGCGCAAATTGCATACGCTCTATGTGGTTGCTCTGGCGCTGCCTCTGTTATTTGTGATGACCCTGAGCGGTTCGCGCAGCAGCTGGTTTTATCTGCTTGTATTGTGTGCTTTGTCAGTCTGGAGCGTCTGGAAAGACCGTCAATTGCGCCCCTTGCTGTATTACAGCTTGTTGTTGCTGGCCGGATTTTCCTTGATGCATGGCGTGGTGCAACTGCCGTTTTTGAAGGGTGCAGGTAGCAGCTACGATATTATGCAGCGCATGTTTGCCGACACCTCATCAGGCGGAATCCGCATGTATTTATGGCACGAGGCGTGGCTGATGTTCTTGCAGTCTCCCTGGCTGGGGGTGGGTTTTGGACAGTTCGCCTGGCAGCATCTTCAGCTGGGCCCGGTATTGAAAAACACGCATATCGTCGGTCTGTACAACAATGCGCACAACCTGGTTTTGCAACTGGCGGCAGAAGCGGGGATCGCCGGAATATCGGTGTTGTTGGGCGGATTGGCTGCCTGGCTGTATGGCTTGCGGCGCGTGGTTATGAGTGTCGCGCACTGGTGGGGCTACGGCTTGCTGTGTGTGCTGGGGATACACAGCTTGCTGGAATACCCTTTGTGGTATGCCTACTTTCTGGCGGTTGCGGCGTTTTTGCTGGGCGCGCTGGATGAAACATATTACCGGCTGGAGCTGCGCATTACCGGACGTGTGTCGGTGATGGTGATGGTGCTGTTGGGTTTCCTGTCGTTGTTGCAATTAAATTCCGGCTATGCGCAGTTAAAAGAGACGCTCACGCCGTCCAGCGGGGTTTCGACCATGCAGCGCGCGCGTGACGGTTTGCTGGCGGTGCATGCGGGCTCACTGTTGTCGCCCTATGCCGAGTTGTTTATGAGCAACTATGTCGAGGTGAATAAGGCGCAGAACAAGACCAAGCTGGCGCTCAATTCCAAGGTGATTCGCTTTGTTCCCATTGCGTCGGTGGTTTACCGTCAAGCGTTTCTTTTAGCCGGAGATGGGCAGTTGGAAGCAGCGCGGCAATTGATGCGACAGGCGATTTGGTCGTATCCTGCCAATGCGGAAGCGCAACGTCAGTTGCGCAGTTTGTCGGAGAAAGACCCCGAACACTTTGCCGCTCTGCTAGAATTCGCGCTTCAGACCGAACAGGAGTATGTCAGTGCAGTTCATAACAACTAATTTTTTCCCTATTTCTCTTGCGTTAATGAGTGGTGCGATGTTGCTTTGGAATATCCTGGGCAATCGCGTCCGTGGTATCTCTGATGTGGATGTTAATGGTGCCGTGCAACTGATCAATCACAAAAATGCGCTGGTGCTGGACGTTCGTCAGCCTGATGAGTTCAAGACCGGGCATTTGTTGAATGCGCGGTTGATTCCGTTGGGCAAGCTCAAAGAACGTATCGGTGAGTTGACGAAGTATCAGGATAAGCCCATCGTGATAGTTTGCCGCAGCGGCAATCGTTCCGGTATGGCATGTGCGACTCTGGCTAAGCAGGGTTTTACCCAGACCTATAATCTGACGGGTGGCATGATGGCCTGGCAAAAAGCCAACCTGCCGGTACAAAAATAATGGCGACCATCCTCATGTACAGCACGGAGGTGTGCCCCTACTGCATACGCGCTGAACAGTTGCTCAAGCGCAGGGGTGTTACCGAGATCGAAAAAATCCGTATCGACTTGCACCCGGAGATGCGCGTTGCCATGGTGGAGAAAACCGGGCGTCGCACTGTCCCGCAAATTTTCATCGATGGACTGCATGTCGGCGGTTATGACGATCTCGCCGCCCTTGATCAGGCGGGCGAATTAAACGTATTGTTGGCTAATTAATTTTTAAGGATAAAATATGACTGAAGCTACTCAGGATAACACCCAGGCAATGTTCAATATGGACAAGATCTACACCAAGGATCTGTCTCTGGAAATTCCTCACGCCCCGCAGATTTTTCTGGAGCGCGAAAACCCTCAAATCGAAGTGCAGTTGCATACTGCCGCCGGACAGGTTGATGACGGCGTGTTCGAGGTAAGTGTCACGGCTACGGTGACCGCTAAACTGGCTGAAAAGGTGATGTTCCTGATCGAGGCGAAACAAGCCGGTATTTTTACCGTCCGCAATTTGCCTGATAGTGAGATGGAGCCGGTGCTGGCGGTGATGTGTCCTAACATCCTGTTCCCGTACTTGCGTGAAGTGGTATCGGATGTGTCTGTTCGTGCCGGATTCGCACCGGTAATGCTCAATCCTATCAATTTTGAAGCGTTGTATCAGAAGCAGCGGCTGCAGCAGCAGGAAGAAGCTGTGGCAGCGACGACGCATTAATCAAATGAAACCGCTCAGCCTGTTCGTCGCGCTGTCGCTATGCAGTATGACGCCTGTGCTGGCGGTAGATTATGTGTCGGTGGGGGACGGCAGCGCGATACTCTATGACGCACCGTCGCTCAAGGCAAAAAAGTTGTTTGTCGTCAATCGCTATATGCCTTTTGAGCAAGTTGTTTCCCTGGATAACTGGGTAAAGGTGCGCGATCATTCCGGCGGCTTGTATTGGCTGGAAAAGCGCGTATTGACCAATAAGAAATACGTCTTTGCCGTGAGTCAGATGGTCGATGTGCGCGCGGAACCCGATTCTGGTGCAGCACGCGTGATTCAGGTGCACGTTCAGGTTGCACTGGAGTTGCTGGAGTCTACCGGCACGGGATGGGTGAAAGTGCGTCACAAGGACGGTGAGACTGGCTATGTGCGCAGCGTCGAAGTGTGGGGCGAATGAGTCTCAAGGTTAACTGTTCAAGGCTGAAGCGTTTGGGCGCAGGGAAGCACATCGTCTCGCTTATTCCTTGCCCCTTATTTCTCGTATCTGAATGATGAATATTACTGTTATTGGCGCGGGGGCATGGGGAACAGCCCTTGCCATCAGTTTTGCTGCACGACATCACGTCACGCTATGGGCGCGAGATGTCGAACAGGTCGATCAGATGCGTGCCGCCCGCCGCAATCTGCGCTACCTTCCTGACGCAGTGTTTCCCGAGAATCTCGTGGTGAGTAACGACCGGGCGTCCGCCATAAGCGGTGCCGAGCTGGTGATACTCGCAGTGCCAATTGCCGCACTGCGTGCCACACTGCAAAGTGTTGTCCAGCTCGCGCCTGCCGGTTGCGGTGTGGTGTGGTTATGCAAGGGTTTTGAAGCGGGAACGTCCTTGCTGCCCCATCAGGTTGCGGCTGAAATATTGCCGCCTGAGATTCCTTGCGGCGTATTGTCAGGCCCCAGCTTTGCACTGGAAGTTGCCCAAAATCTGCCCACCGCCTTGGTACTGGCCTCCAACAATGAAGCCTTTGCGCACCGCACCGCCCGTGCGCTGCATCACCCCCGTTTGCGTGTCTATGCCAGCCACGATATAGTCGGCGTTGAAGTCGGCGGCGCAGTCAAGAACGTGATGGCCATCGCGGCCGGTGTCTGTGACGGGTTAGGGCTGGGCAATAACGCCAGAGCGGCGCTGATAACACGGGGGCTGGCCGAAATTACCCGTCTGGGCCTGAAGCTGGGCGGTTGCCAGGAGACGCTGGGCGGCTTGTCGGGAGCGGGCGATCTGATCCTCACCTGTACCGGCGATTTGTCGCGCAACCGCCGGGTCGGATTGCTGCTGGCGCAGCAGCAGAGTCTGGAAAAAATTCTGCAACAGCTGGGTCATGTCGCCGAGGGGGTATATGCCGCGCGCGAGGTGCACCGGCTGGCACAGCGTTTGGGGGTGGATATGCCTATCTGCGAAGCGGTGCATAGGGCACTCTATGAACGCGTCCCCCTGCTTGACGTGGTCAATGATTTGCTCAGTCGTACCGCCAGCCAGGAGTTTTGCCTGATCGCGGGTGAGTCAGCGACAAGGAACTTGCCATGACAGTAAAGCTGCTGCTGTTGATAGCCGGTTTGCTGCTGTCTGCGACCGGTTTTGCTCACGGCGTGGCAGCTAATGACGCCAGCTATATCGAGTCGTTAAAGGGGGTAGCGGTGATCCCGTATATGTATCTCGGCGCCAAGCACATGGTGACGGGTTACGATCACCTGATGTTTTTGGCCGGGGTTATTTTTTTTCTGTATCGATTCAAAGAGGTGGCGTTGTATGTGTCGATGTTTGCCATTGGGCACAGCATCACGCTGCTGCTGGGTGTGCTGGCTGGCATACACGCCAATGCACATATCGTTGATGCCATTATCGGCTTGTCGGTGGTGTACAAGGCATTTGAGAACCTGGGGGGCTTCAGGCGCATGGGCTTGCAGGTCGATTCTCGTCTTGCAGTCTTTTTGTTCGGACTGGCTCATGGCTTCGGATTGTCTACCAAGTTGCAGGAATTGTCGCTGTCACCGGAAGGTTTGCTGGTCAATTTGATCGGATTTAATGTCGGGGTCGAGTTGGGACAGTTTGCCGCGCTGGGCATGTTGCTGCTGGCGTTTGAATTTTGGCGCCGTACTCACCATTTTATACGGGCGGCCTATTTGGCCAATACGCTGTTGATGAGCGCCGGTCTGATACTGTTTGGCTATCAACTCGCAGGTTATCTGCAAACGGCCTGAGGTCGCAACAACCACTGGAAGCGCAATCATGTCTGCAATCAAATCCCCTTTTGAGTCTCACCCTCCCAGCATTCGTCGTCTGTGGTTGACCGTGTTAGCCGCTCTGGTGCTGGCCGCCGTGATTTTATTGACGATCGTGCTGCCGGCTGAATACGAGATCGATCCGACGGGGATAGGCGGTATCCTGGGGTTGAAGAAAACGACGACCGCAGAGCAGAAGATCGAACTGCTCGATACGCTGGGTAGTAACGAAAAGATTGATACAACCAGTACCGCAGGCGGAGCGGGTTCGTCACGGCCTATTCCCCTGCCTAATCCGGCGGTGCATCAAAGTCAGGCGAGTGCTGCGCAGGCTGAAATTTTTACGGTAACACTGCCACCCTTTGCGCAGACAGAAATCAAGGCTGTGCTCAAAACCAGCAAAGTGCTGATGTATGCGTGGAAAATTGATCGCGGCCAAATTTATGTGGATTTCCACGGTCACTCGCCAGAGTGGACCAACAAGGAAGCTTTTGTACGTTACGAAGAGAATAAGGCGAGTACCGGTGCAAATGGATCTCTGGTTGCCGCATTTTCAGGCGAGCACGGCTGGTATTGGCTTAACGGTAACTCATTTCCAATCGTCATCACACTGACGGTGCAGGGCTACTACGATAAGATCATCGACTATGGTGTGAGCAAGTAAGTCGCCCTGAGTGGCGTTTTTTGGGTCGCGCATTCACCGTCAATGCCGCCAACCAGTCATTCCCGTTTTGCACCCGCAAAACCGCACTGCCGCCAGGCTTCAAATACCGCCACCGCCACCGTGTTCGATAAGTTCAGGCTGCGATTATCCGGCAGCATAGGCAGGCGTACTCGCTGTTCTGCCTTGAATATGTCGAGTATTTCTGCTGGCAGGCCGCGACTTTCCGGGCCGAATAAAAAGGCATCTCCCGCCTGGAATGCCAGTTGATGGAACGGAGTAGAGCCTTTGGTGGTGAGGGCAAACACCCGTTGCGGATTCAGGGCGGTCAGGCAATCCGCCAGGTCGTCGTAGACGCGCAGTTCGGCGAATTCGTGATAATCCAGCCCCGCACGTAACAGTTGCTTGTCTTCCAGCGTGAAACCGAGTGGTTTGATCAAATGCAGCTGGCAGCCGGTGTTGGCGCACAAGCGGATGATATTGCCTGTGTTGGGCGGAATCTCGGGTTGAAACAGGATGACATGAAACATGAGACTGACCTTATCGAAATGTTGCCGGCAGAAGTGTCTGCTGCAAACTGACAATTATCCTCTGTCTGGTAATGAATCGTGCAACATTTTTACTCCTTCGGTAACCATCAGACTTGGTGTAATGATACGGAACATTTAGCTGTTTTTCCCGCATGCAGGTGAGCGATTGATTATTGAGCGGCCGTGCTGGATGCCGACCGGCTGAATTCATGAAGTGAACCTTAGTTCTGAAAGTGAAATAATCGGCAATACGCGCGGATCATCTGGTCTTGTTTCATATGCAAGTTCCCCGACGGGCTGGCTTGCTATACACTCGTGCAATTCAGAAAACGGGCGGATTCAGGTGGCGGACAATTGCGAACAGTGCAGTAAGGAAGAGCTTTTGCGCTTGTTGCGCGAGCGCGACCGCAAGCCGAAATTCGGGTTGGTATGGGAACGCAACGAGATTGAGCATGACAAGAGCCTGAACGATGATTTCGTGGCGCTCGATCTTGATCCCGGCTTGTCTTGTGGCAATGCTCCCTATGAAAATCTCATCATCGAAGGCGATAACTTCGACGCCTTGCGCTATTTGCGCATGACTCATGCCGGACGGGTGAATTGCATCTACAGACCCGCCCTACAACACCGGTAACCGGCGTTATATTCTGGTGTCCAGCACCGAAGCCGAAACGAAATCCCCCCCATCCCCGAAATCCCCCCCCCATCCCCCCCTTTTACAAAGGGGGGGAGCGAAGCGGAGGGGGATTTAAAGAATCTATGCCGCGATGTGTGCGCGGAGCGGGTGCGACGGCTTGTGAATGGCTATATCAACAAGAAAGGCGAGGCGGTGGATGGGCTGGGCGGTTCATTTGCCTATTTGCGCACGCGGCGAATTCCGGTTGCCCGCGTGTTCAACGACATTCAGCATGAGCAGGTATGGCGGGTATTGCAGTTGATACACGGTGTGCCACTGACGGATTATGACCATGGCGTTCTTATGCAATGGGCGGGCAATGCCGATGATCGACTGGTGTATGTTGCCAAACTCTCCGAACCGATACTTGACGCACTGACACAACAGGCCGCTTTAGGCGGTCGTCTGGTGGTGTATTCCTGGCAACCGGGACAAATCAGGCAGCGCGTGGATGCGCCGAATGTCGCTTTTAAACGTATCCCTGAGTTTCTGATGAATAGGTTTGGTGGACGTTCCCCCCTCTAACAAGCCCCCCTTTATCAAAGGGGGGGTGGGGGGATTTAGCGGAGGGGGATTTTGCTGAAGTATGAACCGCGCCTCAAACCCTATGCCCGTCGGCTGCGTAGCAATATGACCGATGCAGAGCAGTTGCTGTGGCGGCATTTGCGACGCAAGCAAATTCTGGGTGTGCAGTTTTACCGGCAAAAGCCGATTGGTTTATTCATTGTGGATTTTTATGCGCCTGCGCTCGCCTTGGTGATTGAGCTGGATGGTGGGCAATATTTTGAGCCGGATGCGATGAAATATGACCGGCAACGGGATGAGTATCTCCGGCAGCAAGGATTGTGTGTGATGCGATTTGATAATTTGCAGGTGATGAAGGAAACAGAATCGGTGCTGAATATAATTTATGAATTTGCTAAATCCCCCCCTAGCCCCCCTTTTGCAAAGGGGGGAATCGTGATGCCGTGCTTTGCCGTGTATTGATGTGGGCAACCCCAACCCCCTTTGACAAAGGGGGAGTTCGTTGAGGGGGAGTCGTGATCGTTTCTTTGAACCTGTCTTAAACAGAATTAACGCGAGGTAAATATGAATGCACAGTTGAAGCAACGCATAGACAAAAGTTTGGAGAGGTTGAGCGAGCAACGTATGGCTGAACTGCTTGATTTTGTTGAATTTTTGTCGGCTAGAGAGCGTGCGGATGAAGCCGCTGAGGGCGCGACTTACCTTGCCGGAGTTGAACAAACTTTGAGTGAGTGGTCGAGCGAGGCGGACGAGAGGGCTTACCGTGACCTATAAACGCTTCGAGGTTGTGCGTTGATACAAGCGCCGACCGGCGTGCAATGGGAACGAAGAGCGGCGATGTATTCGTTTCTACCTGGGCGGCGGTGGCGGCTAACAATGAAAAGGCGCGGCGTTTGAGGCGGGATGGCGATTTGTCGCTGTCGCTTGATTCGTTGATCCCTGCATTGCGCGAACTGGGCTTTCATATCGGTGTGGTGGTGGACGAAGCGCATCACACGTTCGGCAGTGCGACCGAAGCGGTGCGTTTTTATACCGAAGTGATGCAGCCGGAAATCAGTCGCTTATCTTGCTCCTGACGAGCAAAAAGCGTTGGTGGATTTTCAAATGGCGGCACTGACCGATGCTTGTGCCGTGCATGAGCGCATCAAGCAGGAATTGCAGGCGGCGGGCATCAATCTGATGTCGTTGATGTTGGTGCAGGTGGCGACCACCGAACGCGACGATGATGTGGCGCGGGCGCGGGAAAATCTGAAATTGTTAGGATTTCGCGAGGAAGCGATTGCCTCCTATACCGCGAAAGAGCCGTCCGATGATTTGCTGGCTGCGGTGGCGCTGGATGAAACGAAAGAGGTGCTGATCTTCAAGCTGGCGGTGGCATTGGGTTTCGATGCGCCGCGCGCCTTTACGCTGGTTTCCATGCGCGGGGCGAAGGACAGGGATTTCGGCATTCAGGTGGTAGGGCGAATTCTGCGCGTACATTGTCGTTTGCAGGGGCGTGAAGTGCCGGAGCTGCTGCGCAATGGCTATGTGTTTCTGGCGGATGCGGAGAATCAGACCGGATTGACGGGCGCGGCAGACAAGATTAACTCGTTACGCACCGGGCTTTCCGAGATCAGCCCTTATACGATGGTGGTGAATATCGCCGGACAAAATCAGGTGCAGATTGTGCAGAACGGGCAAAGCACGATGTTGCCGGTGACGCCCGCAACACCGACCCCAACAAATACGGCACAGGACTCTGTTGTCCCAGCGGTTTATTCCGTTACGGGTGCACTGTCAGGTGCCATGCAAGAGGTGTTGGATGGTTTTGTGTTGTCTATGCCCGCCGCGCTAACCGAACAAACACGGCGAGTTGCGGCAGTGCTAGCTGGCACGTCACGGTTTTCTCTGAAAATTGCCGGGTTGAAATTCAAGACTGAACGGATGCCGTTAACGTAAACTCGCGCAGCGATTCGTTTGCCCTTTCTCCCGCATGCGGGGGAAAGTTGGATAGGGGGAAACGGTCATGGCAAGTTTCATCATCAGGGGCGGCAAAGTTGCCATGACCGTTAGCAACGGACGCGCTGCTGGCGTGTATCGGCGGCAAGGTTGCGATTGGCGACCGTGAATTAAACCAGGGGCGGCAAGCTAAAACAACCGTTATCCGGCGCGAGGAAGAGATTTTTAGCCACGCTATTATTGATTCCAAATATCAGGCGCGCATCTCGGAAGCAGAAATTGCCCGGCGTGCGCAACGCGTTCTGTTCGGACCGGATTATCTTGATCCGCGTGAATTGCATGCGGTCTTGATCGCGCGATTGAAATCGGAATATGAAGCGCGTGGTTTTGATTACGACGAGCGCGAACTTGAGTTGGTGCTGGATTTGATCCTGGCGGCATCGCCCAACCTGATCCGGCAGGCAGCGCGGGAGTGTGCGGCGCAATATGCCGAGTTGACGGATACCATCGCATTGCCGGAAAACTTTGATTTTCTATCGGGCGCGCGTACTTCACGCCTGAATGTGTATGGTGTGATGCCGATCGACTTGAACTGCGATGAAATAGCTTTCGCCGAAATGCTGGACAGCGATTTGTCGGGTACGGTGGAATGGTGGCATCGCAATGAGCCGCGCAAACCGTGGTCTATCGGGCTGATTTTGCCGAATGGTGCGCAGTATTTTCCTGACTTTGTGGTGAACGTGAGCGGGCGCAGCCTGGGCGATGGGCTGTTGCTGGTGGAAACCAAGGGCGATCACTTGCTCAATAGTGGCGATACTTTGGATAAGGTGCTGGCGAGTCACCAGCGCTATAAACGCCCGGTGATGTTGATGCGCGAGGAAAATGGGCGCTTTATGACCATCCGCCAGGATGCCAATAGCAAGAATGCGCCGGATCATATTTTCAGGTTGGATTTAATGGTAACTTATTGATTATTATGTAATTATTTTATTGTGATGAGATGTCCGGATGCGCGGCGCAAGGGGGGCGGTTTAAATTGCGCGGTGAATTTTTTATCGTGATGAGTGAGGCTGGGTTCTCGCCACTACCCAGGCGCTGATGCCGGTAGCACCGCATTTTTGTACGGTACGGGCCAACTCGTTCAGACTGGCGCCGGTGGTCATTACATCGTCGATCAGCGCGATGTGTTTGCCTGTCAGATCCATGTCGCAGCCGAACGCATCCTTCACATTTTTCGAACGTTCACGCCAGGGCAGATCGGTTTGCGAAGGGGTGTCGCGTAACCGGTGACAGGTGTTGGTCAGCAGAGGAATGTGCAAGGCATACGCCAAGGGCTCTGCGATCAGTATCGCCTGATTAAACCCGCGCCGTTTGAGTTTTGCAGGGTGCAAGGGCATGGGGATCAAATAATCCGGCAGACGCGCTTTGTCTATACGCGCCAGTAGTTTTTCAGCAAAGATACCGGATAAAGCGAGTTGTTCCTGATATTTCAGTGCCTGAATTAGCTTGTCGATCGGGAATTGATAGCCGAATGCTGCCTGTGTGAGCTGATAGGCGGGTGGCGTTTGCAAGCAGTGTCCGCACACTTCACCGGATGGCGTGGGCAGCGCGCAGACCGGGCAGCGTTGCATGTCCAGATAAGGCATGGCTGCATCGCAAGGCTCGCACCATAGGCCATTCTTGCTCATGCTGCCGCAGAGCACGCAGGGTTGCGCGGGTAATAATTGCTTAAATTTTGCGCTGATGTTCAGTTTTGGGTCTTGGAAAATTGACAAGGCGTTGTCCTTTCAAGGATGATGCCGGGCTGATTCCTTCACGCATCATACCGAGTATCAGGCAGGGATAATATGCAGATCTAATGAATGACGCTTGATTTGCCCGTCCCTCACCACAATCCTCTCCCGCTTGCGGGCGAGGAAGCTAACGAATCGCTATGCGAGAGCTAATTATGTCGACTATGAACACCCAGACTATTGAATTTCACCATCACGTTAAAAAAACTATCGCGCCGCAACGCTGGAACGTGGAAGAGGTCGAGGCGCTGTTTAAGTTGCCGTTCGCCGATTTGATGTATCGCGCCCAGCAAATACACCGCGAACATTTCGACCCGAATGCGGTGCAACTCTCAACGCTGTTGTCGATCAAGACTGGCGGTTGTTCGGAAGATTGCGGCTATTGCCCGCAGTCCGCGTTTCATTCGACCGGCGTGGAAAACCGCAAAATGCTGGATCTGGAGGTGGTCGTCGCGGCGGCGAAAGCGGCACAACAGGCGGGTGCCGATCGTTTCTGCATGGGCGCAGCCTGGCGCGAACCGTCGGAAGCCGACATGCTGAGCGTGGTCGAGATGGTCACGGCGGTGCGCGGATTGGGGATGGAGACCTGTGCGACGCTGGGGATGTTGAACGATGAACAGACCGAGCAATTGCGCATCGCGGGTCTGGATTATTACAACCACAATCTGGACACTTCGCCTGAGTTTTACGGTGATGTCATCAGCACGCGCGATTATCAGGACAGACTGGATACGCTGGATCGCGTGCGCCGCGCCGGTATGCATGTGTGCAGCGGTGGCATAGTCGGGATGGGCGAGAATCTGACCCAGCGCGCGGGACTGGTTGCGCAACTGGCGAATATGGACCCGTATCCTGAAAGTGTGCCGATCAATAATCTGGTCAAGGTGGAAGGCACGCCGCTGGCTGACCAGGCCGACCTCGATCCGCTGGATTTTGTGCGTACCATTGCGGTAGCGCGCATCACCATGCCGACCGCGCGTGTGCGTTTGTCTGCCGGCCGTCAGGAAATGTCCGAGGCGATACAGGCGCTGTGCTTTTTGGCTGGCGCTAACTCGATCTTTTACGGCGAGCAATTGCTAACCACCGGCAATCCGGAAGTGGAACGCGATCGCGCCTTGCTCGACAAGCTGGGCATGTATTCTCTGGCCGATAAACATTAAGCGCTCCTCATCGAGTTTAGCCGGGACGATGGCCTTGTTTGGTGAATTGCAAGATGAGCTGGATGAGCGTGCAGCCAAAGGGCTGTTGCGTTCACGGCGCACGGTGTCCGGCCCGCAAGCGACGCAACTGCTGGTGGACGGCAAACCGTATTTGTCCTTTTGTAGCAACGATTATCTGGGGCTGGCTAATCATCCGCAATTAATCAACGCATTGCAGCAGGGGGCGGCGGAGTTCGGGGTGGGGGCGGGCGCCGCTCACCTGGTGAACGGTCATTTCTCCTCGCATGAACAGTTAGAAACAGAACTGGCGGCCTTCGTCGGTAAGCCTGCTGCGCTGCTCTACTCCACCGGTTACATGGCGAACTTAGGCGTGGTGCAGGCGCTGACCGGTCGCGGCGATACGGTGTTTGCCGATAAACTCAATCACGCTTCGCTGAACGACGCGATGTTGTTGTCCCGTGCAGAGGTGAAACGTTATCGCCACAACGACATGGCGCAACTGGCGTCCCTGCTTGAAAAAACCACGTCGGGGCGCAAGTTGATTTGCACCGATGCGGTGTTCAGCATGGACGGCGATTATGCGCCGTTGCCTGAGTTGCTGGCGCTGTGTGAGGCGCATGACGCGTGGTTGCTGGTGGACGATGCACATGGTTTCGGCGTGACGGGAGTGCAGGGGCGCGGCTCGCTGTTCAGGAATCCTCCCCCCGCCCCCCTTTTGCAAAGGGGGGGGCGGGAAGGCGGGGAGAGGAAGGGGGATTTAGATTCCCCGCGCATCATCTATATGGCGACGCTGGGCAAGGCGGCCGGGGTGTTTGGTGCGTTTGTTGCGGCCGAAGCGGTTGTTATCAATTATCTTATTAATCAATCGCGTAGCTATATTTATACGACGGCGACCCCGCCTGCCTTGTCGGTCGCGCTGCTGGCGAGTTTAATCTTGATACGCGAGGGCGATGCGCGCCGTGCCCATCTGCACAGTCTGATGGCACAGTTAAAACAGGGGCTGGCCGGCCTGCCGTGGTCGTTGATGGAATCGGATACGGCGATACAACCGCTGGTTGTAGGCGAAAATCAGGCGGCGTTGGATTTAAGTTCGGCCTTGCGTGAGCGAGGCATCTGGGTTGCGGCGATACGTCCTCCTACCGTGCCTGAAGGAACTGCGCGACTGCGCATTACCCTGTCCGCTGCTCATACCTCAGCAGATGTCGCTCAACTGGTGGAGGCGTTGCATGAACTTGCACCGTAATATCAAATTCGCGCAGCGATTCGTTTGCTCCTTCCCCCGCTCGCGGGGGAAGGTTGTGAAAGGGGCGTGCGCCGATGGGTACTGATGAAGGTGGCATAACTCGCCTGCACGTTGATGATTTTGGCGGCACAGGCGCACCACTTTTGTTCCTGCACGGCTGGGGGATGCACAGCGGGATGTGGGGCGAGGCTTTGTTGCAACTGGCTGAAAGTTTTTGCGTGAACGCGGTCGATCTGCCGGGGCACGGTTTAAGTGTAGGTCGGGATTCACCCCGACCCGGCGTCGATGTCAGGATAAATCCTGACCTACAGATCGATGCCATCGTCGATCAGCTTGCCGCACAATTTCGTGAGCCTTTGACCTTATGCGGCTGGTCGCTGGGCGGGCAGATCGCCCTGCGCTGGTCGATGCGCTACCCGGAACAGATCAAACGTCTGGTGTTGATCTCGTCCACGCCCTGT
>Ga0208863_1000732_pt1 | contig 26443 bp, 21 predicted proteins | sample RifOxyD3_FD_184040 | JGI IMG/M metagenome (GOLD analysis project Ga0208863, IMG submission 184040) | Soil microbial communities from Rifle, Colorado - Rifle Oxygen_injection D3 (SPAdes) | ecosystem: Environmental > Terrestrial > Deep subsurface > Rock core/Sediment | place: Rifle, Colorado...
TCGGCGTCGATCGAGTTGAGGCATATCTCGCCGGCGCCGAGCCGCTCCGCCTCCCTGGCCCACCAGAGGGCGTCGATTCCCATATGGGTCCGGCCGCCGTTGATAACGATCTCGTAGCCCGAGGGAATCGCGGTTGAGGCTTTCACTTTCTTGACGTCCATGCCGAGAACGATGCACTGGTTGCCAAAGGCTAATGCGCCGTCAGTGATGATCCGCGGGTTCTTGACCGCGGCGCTGTTGACGCTGATCTTCTCGGCGCCGGCCAGCAGCACCCGCCGCATGTCCTCCACCGTGCGGATGCCGCCGCCTACCGAAAAGGGAATGAAGATGTTCTCGGCGGTCCGCCGGACCACGTCGATCATGATGTCCCGTTTGTCGCTGGAGGCGGTGATGTCGTAGAATACCAGTTCGTCGGCGCCCTGTTCGTAATAGAACCTGGCCATGGCCACCGGGTCGCCGATATCGATGTTGTTTTTGAACTTGATGCCCTTGGTGGTCTTGCCTTCCCGGACGTCGAGGCAGGGGATGATCCGTTTGCTCAGCATGCCGGCCTCCATCCGCAGAAATTGTCGAGCAGGGTCAGGCCGCCCGGCCCGCTTTTCTCCGGATGGAACTGCACCGCCACCAGGTTGTCGCGGGCCACGGCAGAGCTGAATGGAAAGCCGTAGTGGGTGGTGCCGGCGATCAGTGCTTCGGCGCCGGGCGCCACCTCCGGGTAGTAGCTGTGTACAAAGTAGAATTCGTTGGCCGGGTCGATATTAGCGAAAACCGGATGGCGGTCGATGAATGCTACCCGGTTCCAGCCCATGTGCGGGATCTTCAGGCGAACCGGGCCATCGAAGAGCGGTTCGGGAAAACGCCTTACCCGGCCGGGGATCAGCCCCAGGCAGGGTGTGGTATTTTCGTCGCTGTAGTCGAAGATGATCTGGGTGCCCAGGCATATCCCCAGGATGGGTTTGCCAGCAGCAAAGGCCTCAATGAGCAGCAAGTCCAGACCCAGGGCCTTGAGATCGGCCATGGCACGGCCGGCGGCGCCGACGCCCGGGAAGATGATCCGCTCCGCCGCCCGGATCGCGGCCGGCTCGTCGGTCACCTGCACCGCATGGCCGAGATGGCGGACGGCCCGCTCGACGCTGGTGAGGTTGCCGGCTTTATAGTCGATGATGGCTATCATGTGCTTTCCTGATTTTTTTGAGTTTTCCAAGCCTGTTAATTCTATTTTGTCACATTGTGGAATTCAGAATTCAGAAGTCAGAAGTCAGAATAAATTAACCCAGTTGGCCAGCAGTATGTTTCTCATTTTTCCTGAATTCTGTCTCCTGGATTCTCTCGGCATGTGACAAAGTAGAATTAACAGGACGCATTGATCCTACAATGTCTCTGCCTCAGGCCGGAAACACTTTGCCTTCGGTGTCGTCGAGGCCGGCAAAGGCGTTGCGGGTGTCAACGATCAGCAGCGCATGTCGCAGGATGAATTCGTAATCGTAGGCCGAGTGGTTCGTGGCCAGCAGCACGCAGTCCATCCGCGCCAGGGTTTCGGCCGTAAGCGGGGTGCTCTCCATCCGGAAGGCGTAGCGCCTGGTTTTGGGCAGTACCGGAATGTGGGGGTCGTTGTATAACACCGTGGCGCCCTTTTCCTGAAGAATCTCCATGAGTTTGAAGGAAGGCGACTCCCGCGGGTCGTCCACGTCCTTTTTATAGGCCATGCCCAGCAGCAGGATCGTGGCGCCGTTTAAGGATTTCCGCTGTCGGTTCAGCGCCTCCATCACCCGCTGGATCACATAGTAGGGCATCTGGGTGTTCACCTCGCCGGCCAGTTCGATGAATTTTGTCGGGAAATCGTATTCCCGTGCTTTCGAGGTCAGATAGAACGGGTCGATGGGGATGCAGTGGCCGCCGAGACCGGGGCCTGGGTAAAACGGCATGAAGCCGAAGGGTTTTGTGCTTGAGGCCCGGATCACCTCCCAGATGTCGATTCCCATGCGGTGGCACAGCATCTTCAACTCGTTGACCATGGCGATGTTGACGCTACGGAAGATGTTTTCCAGAAGTTTGGACATCTCTGCTGCCCGGGTGCTGGAAACCGGCACCACCTCCCTGAGGGCCAGCAGGTAGAGGCCGGCGGCGAGCCGGGAGCAGGACTCGTTTATGCCGCCCACCACCTTGGGGATTTCGGCCGTGGCGAATTTCGGGTTGCCGGGATCTTCCCGCTCCGGGGAGTAGGCCAGGGCGAAATCCCGGCCGGCTTTAAGCCCGCTTGTTTCGAGAATGGGCAGCATCACCTCGTCGGTGGTGCCGGGATAGGTGGTGGATTCGAGAACCACCAATTGGCCGGGCCGCAGGGTCTTGGCAATGGCCTCGGCCGTCGCCGCCACGTAGCGCAGGTCCGGTTCCCGGTTCTGGGTGAGCGGGGTGGGAACGCAGATGAGAATGGCGTCCGGTCTGGCGAGTTCGACAAAATCGGTGGTGGCGGCAAAGAGGCCGGACGCCAGGTGGCCGGCCAGTTCGCTGGGCTCGATATGTTTGATATAGCTCTCGCCGGCGCGCAGTTTTTTTATTTTTCCTTCATCAAGGTCAAAGCCGAGAACCCGGATGCCCTTGCGCAGAAAGGTGAGGCTGAGCGGCAGGCCAACATAGCCGAGGCCGACGATGCCGACCAGGACATCCCGCCGGGCGATTTTGTCTTCCAGATATTGCAATGCCTGGTTCATGGTTTCCCCCTTTATTTTTAACAGGCCCTTAAAAGCAGTCCGGCCCGGTTTATTCAACGGTGACGCTCTTGGCCAGGTTACGCGGCTGATCAACGTCGCAACCCCGCAGGGTGGCGATTTCATAGGCGAGGAGCTGGGCCGGTACGGTGTAGAGGATCGGGTTCAGTTCATCCAAAATCCTGGGCAGATAGAGGACATCTTCGGTTATGTTCGCCAGCTGATCGTCATCCTCGCTGCCGATGACCAGCAAACGGCCCTGGCGCGCCTTGATCTCCTCGATGTTGGAGATTGTCTTCTGGTAGACCGCGTCCCTGGGTACCAGGGCCATGATCGGCATCTCCTTGTCGATCAGGGCGATGGGGCCGTGTTTCAACTCGCCGGCCGCATAGCCTTCCGCATGGATGTATGAGATTTCCTTGAGCTTCAGGGCGCCTTCCAGGGCGATTGGGTAGTTGCGGCCGCGGCCGATAAACAGAAAGTCGCGGCTGTCGTAATATTTTCTGGCCAGGACTTGGATCGCGCTTTGCAGTCGGGGCAGTTCCCGGTCGAGCAGGGTCGGCAGGCCGACCAGGGCCTCGACCATCTGCTGTCGGACCTGAGGCGGAATGGTTTTTTTAATTTGGCCCAGGTAGAGCATAAAGAGGAAGAGAGCGGCCAACTGGCTGGTGAATGCCTTGGTGGAGGCGACGCCGATCTCCGGGCCGGCATGGGTGTAGACCGTGCCGTGCGACTCTCGGGTCATGGTGCTGCCCACCACGTTGCAGATAGTGATCACCTTGGAGCCCAGACCGCTGGCCAGCCGGATCGAGGCCAGGGTGTCGGCCGTCTCGCCGGACTGGGAAATGGCCACGGTCAGCACCCGGTCGTTCAGCAGCAGGTGCCGGTAGCGGAACTCGGAGGCGACATCCACCTCCACCGGCAGGCCGACCCACTGTTCAAGCCAGTACTTAGCCACCAGCGCGGCGTGCCAGGAGGTGCCGCAGGCTACCAGTGAGATCCGCTCCATCCGGGCGAGTTCCTTGGGCGTGAGCTTGATCTCCGGTAGGCTTACCTCGCCGGTTTCCGGATCGATGCGGCCGCGGATCGTGTTGAGAATGGCATGCGGCTGCTCAAAGATCTCCTTGAGCATGAAGTGCTTGTAGCCGGTCTTTTCCGCCATGCCGGCATCCCAGTCAATGGTCTTGATCTCCCGGTTGACGCGGCGGCCGGTGACCAGACTGCGGATCTCGCAGCGGTCCGCTCGCAGCACGGCCAGATCCCGGTCCTTGAGAAAAATAACGCGGTTGGTATAGGGCAAGAGGGCCGGGATGTCGGAGGCGAGCAGGGTGCCGCCGCCTTCGAAAACCTCATTGTCCTGGATGCCGATCACCAGCGGGCTCTGAAAGCGGGCCGCCACCAGGATGTCGGGCTGGCCGGCCCACATCACGCCCAGGGCGTAGGAACCTTCCACCCGCTGCAGGGCCTGGCGGACCGCCTTGGCCAGATCGTCCCGCAGGCATTCCTCGATGAGATGGGCCAGCACCTCGGTGTCGGTTTCCGAACGGAAGGTGTGGCCGCGTTGGGTAAGCTCTTCCCGGAGGGTGTGATAGTTTTCGATGATGCCGTTGTGGACTACCACGAGGTTACCGGTACAGTCGCTGTGCGGATGGGCGTTGTTGGTGGACGGCGCGCCGTGCGTGGCCCAGCGGGTGTGGCCGAGGCCGACATGGCTGTCAACGCCGATCGCCCCTTCGATGATCGCCTCCAGGTTGGCCAGTTTGCCGTTGGAACGGTGCTTGACGAGCCGGTTGTTCTCCAGGTACACTATACCGGCAGAGTCGTAGCCCCGGTATTCCAGACGCCTGAGACCCTCAAGCAGGATGGGGACGACCCGCCGCGAGCCGATATAACCGACGATTCCGCACATTATTTTTTTCTCGTGGCGCGCCGGATGGCCGCCTGTATCTGTGTTGGTTGCCGGCTTGGGCCGGGTCCGAGCGCGGCTACGGCCCAAGCGGCCATGAACGCTCTGTCTGCAAGGCAGACAATTCTAAAACTACTTCGTTGCCAAGGCGAGTTTTTTCTTTTCGCCGGTAGAAAAACTTAGTAACTATGCCTTGCCACCGGTTCCGTAGCGCGGCATGGACAGGAGCGGGATGCCGGGGGTTGTTTTTTACGATGGCTGGCGCCGCAAGGGAGAATCACTGAAATGGGGAAAAGAGTAATGACGGATAAACAGCGGTTGCAGAAGCTGCTCCTTGAAAAGTCCTACCGGAAGGGCAGGGTCATCTTGTCTTCCGGTCGGGAATCCAATTTTTACATCGACTGCAAACAGACCACCCTGGACGCCGAAGGGGCCTTTTTGTGCGGCAAACTGCTCTTTGAACTGATCAGTGCCAATCCGGAGGATATCCATGGGGTCGGCGGCATGACCCTGGGTGCTGATCCTTTAGTGACGGCAGTTTCCTTATACAGCTTTCTGGAGGGGAAGCCGATTCCAGCCTTCATCGTCAGAAAGGAGGCCAAGGGCCACGGGACCGGGAATTATATCGAAGGTCGCGATAATCTGTCCAACGGCGCCAGCGTCGCCCTGCTTGAGGATGTGGTTACGAGCGGCTCCACCCTGCTCAAGGTGATTGACCGGGTGATTACCGCCGGCCTCAGGGTCGGCATGGTGGCGACGATCGTCGATCGGCAGGAAGGTGGCGCCGAGGCCCTGGCCGCCGAGGGGTTTAGGCTGGTTTCGGTTTTTACCAGAGAGGAGTTGTTAATTCAGGACTCGGGATCAGACGGATGAAGTGCAAGCAATGTGAAGGCCGGCTGGAGGTGGTGCGGATGTGCTCTAAGGTGCGGATGTGCTGCACCCGTTGCCGGCACGAATACCAGATTCACGAGGTCGCTGATCGACTTGATGCTGAAACAGAGGCCCTGCTGGAGCGCTACACCAGTATTATCTATGACTGACCAGTCGGATTCCGGATTCGCGCGAGTAAGAAAAAATCAACGGTGGCGGATCGTGCTCTCCCCGGATGGGGTATCGGGCGGTCACTGTCCCATACGCTGAAGGAGAAGGCTTGAAGGTTCCGGTAATTGATCTGGGAGAATGCACATACTGCGACGGGTGTATCGAGGTCTGCCCGACGGTTTTCAGAAAAAACGAGGCGGCGGGCTATATGGAAGTGATCGATCTTGCCGTCTATCCGGTCGAGGAGGTCGATGAGGCCATCAAAAACTGCCCGGCCGACTGCATTTCCTGGGAGGAAGGGTAGGAACGGCCTAAAGGCGGGCTGTGGCGCGATGGCGGGTTGTGACGAGGCTGCGGATTAATTTTTTCCGAACTGCCGGGCAACGAATCTTCCTCCGACAGCAGCCGCCGGACAATCTCCAGCCGGTTGCGCATCAGCGACAACCAGATGGAGTGCTCCATCCCGTCGTCGAAATGGGTGGAGACGGAACCGGTATTGTACGGCGGGTCGATGAACACGTACTACACCTTGCCGCTGATCTTCTATTCCAGGGCCTTCAAGATCAGCAGGTTGTCGCCGAAGATCCGTTGAATCAGGCCTGCAACTACCCTTCATCTGGGCAATCAACCGTTTCCGTTGTCGGTCCATTGTTGCCCATTTCAACGATGCAACCATCTGTTTTTCGAAACTTATCTCTTCTTCCCCACCCTGTTTTTCTTCCGGGCCTTTTTCGCTGTTTTGGCCTTGGCGCGGTTGGTTTTTTTCTGGGTTTCGCGGGCTTTCCTTGCTATTTTGGCCGGCGAGACCCGCGGTCGGTCAAGGCTTTTTTCGCGAAAGCAGGCAAACCACGACAGGTATTCGTGGAGATCCGCCGGAATGTTTCGGTCCGTAAACGCGCGGAGTTCGGCAAGGACCGCTTCTTGATCCCTGCCCATCGCCTCCTCTATCTCCTCCAAGCCGACGTACCAGGGGGAAATGAGTTCCTCTGCGTAGGCTTTGCGGAGTACCTCCATGGCCCCTTCCGGGTGGAGATCGGTGATGGAACTGGCGACCTCGCTCCAGAAGTCGGAGTCATCCCCTGCCTCCGTGCCCGTAAAGAAGCCTGATAGGAATTCAACCACCTCGTGCCGTTCGGCCACGTCACGGGCCACGGCATAGGTCAGGGCCACGACCGCCGCACCACGCACATAATCGTGGATTTCCCGGTTGCGGACCAGTTCCCTGATCGTGTCAAGGGAGCCATTACAGGTCTGCAGGAGCAGGGCAGGCAGGGTTTCCGAGACCATGTCGCCCCAGAGCTCTTCCCGCTCATCGTCCGGGATACAGAAGGCGCGGATGATCGGCAGGTGGGCGGCCGGCTCCTGAAAATAGGCGAGCAGGGCAGCCGCATAGACATTGGCGTAATGATCTTCGACGGCATAGCGGACCGGATCGGCGGCCAACTCTTCCAGGATGCCGATCAGATGCGGCGTGATTTCTTCCCTGAGGGTGATGGCTTCGTCCAGCTCGGCCCGCTTGTAGCTCTCGTCAAAATCGTCGAACGCCCTGATCAGTTCGTGCACTCTTATTTCGCTCATACGCACTTCGATATCCAATGGTTTGTCCGGGGCGAACGCGACGCGGTTCAGCGCCAGGCGACGCCGTGAAGCTGCAGGGCAGCCAGCAGTTTTTCGAAATTCGCGGCCGGCACCGGTGGGCTGTAGAAGAACCCCTGCACCGTATCGCAGCCGTGGGATTTGAGAAAGTCGATATGGTGCTGGGTTTCAGCCCCCTCGGCGACGATTTCGAGCTTCAGACCCTGGGAAAGGGCGATGATTGCCCGGGCGATCTCCACGGTGCTGGTGCTGGTGCCTAGGTCTTTGACAAAGGCGCGGTCGATCTTCAGGGTAGTGATCGGAAACCGCGCCAGATAGCTGAGGCTGGAATAGCCGGTGCCGAAGTCGTCGATGGAGAGGCGGATGCCCAGATCGCGCAACTCGAGCATCTTGGTGATGTTTTTTTCGATGTCGCCCATCAGCATGCTTTCGGTGAGTTCAAGCTCCAGAAAGTCCGGGCCAAGGCCGGTTTCCCGGAGGATGGTCCGCACCCTGTCCACCATGTCTTTTTCCAGGAACTGGCGGCTGGAGACGTTTACCGCCACCCGCACCGGCGTCAGCCCCTGCTCCTGCCATTTCTTGTTCTGTGCGCAGGCCTGGTGCAGCACCCAGTAACCGATCTGGTTGATGAGCCCGGTTTCCTCGGCCGCCGGGATGAACTCGGCCGGCGACACCAGGCCCCGAACCGGGTCCTGCCAGCGGACTAAAGCCTCCATGCCGACGATGGTTTCGGTAAGCACATTCACCTTGGGCTGATAATAGACCAGAAACTCCTGGCGGCTGATGGCGGTTCGCAGGCCGCTTTCCAGTTCCAGCCGTTTCTTGGCCCGGCTGTTCATCTCGTTGTCAAAGAACTGGTAGCGGTCACCGCCTCGTCGTTTCGCGTAGCCCAGAGCGCTGGTGGCCTGTTCCTCCAGGTTCTCGGGATCATCGGCGTCCGTGGGATAAAGGCTGATGCCGATGCTGGAGGTGATGACCACGGAACTGTTGTCGATTTCAAAGGGCCGGCTGATGGATTTCAGCACCTTTTCGGCGACAATGACGCTGTCGTCCAGCGAGGTGATGGGGGTGATTACCGCGAATAGATCGCCGCCCAGCCTGGCCGCCGTGTCACTGCGCCGGATGCAGCTGATCAAGCGGGCGGCGGTTTCCTTCATCACCAGGTTGCCGAAGTTGCGGCCCAGGGCGTCATTGATGCGGCTGAAGCGGTCCAGGCCGATCAGCAGCAGGGCCACCGATTTCTCGATGCGCCGGCTGGTGATCAGAATCTGATTGATCCGGTCCCGGAAGATTTGGGCGGTCGGCAGACCAGTGAGGCCGTCAATATTGCTCTGATGGATGCGGAGTGCTTCCGCCGATGTCCGGTCGTCATGGTAGATATAGAGATAGCGGGCTGACTCCGGGCCGGGGCCAAGGTCCTTGACCGAGAGGCGGATAGTTCTGGTCTCGCCGTCGCCGCGCCGGAGTCGGAGGTCGCCCATCCAGCCTTTTTCCGCGACGATTTTTTCGTCCATGGCCGCGCAGAAGGTCTGGTCATGGCAATCGGCGGAGAGCAGGGCGGTATCCCGGCCGACAACCTCCTCGGCCCGGAAGCCGGCAAGTTTTTCAAAGGGCCGGTTCACCATGATGATGCGGCGACCGGCATCGACCAGCATCATGGCGTTGCCAGCCGCTTCCAGGATGGTCTTGAGTGTTTCGTCCATAGTCTCCGCAAGCGTCGATTTCAAAATATGCCAGCGGTTGCCGGCAATTGGTGAATCATAGTAGCTACTCCGGTTCTTTAGACAGTTAGGCTGCAACCTGTTAGGCAAAAAAATGGTCGAATCCGCGGTGCCAAAGCATGCCTCATCTTGTGATTCCCCATCATTAAATAGACTAAACACCTACAGGCTATCAACCTGATTAGTTACGAATCTTATACTATTTCGGGTCGTAAGTGAAAGCAACCCGGATTATTGAGTCGGTTCTTCATGGCCCGGCCGATGCAGGCTGATCATGGCTCCGGTCTTTTCCAGGAACGGGCCAAAGGTGGCGGCGTCCAGAGCGCAGAGGGGGATGGCCGCATATTCCCGGCAGAGGCTCTCCAGGGCGTCGCCGGCCACCAGGTCCGTCTTGTTGAGGATTGCCAGGCAGGGCAGGGTGTCGAGTTCAAGCTCGTGGAGCAGTTTGTTTACGACCTCGACCTGGTCGCGGAATCTGGGATTGCTGGCGTCGATGACATGGACAAGCAGGTCGGCCTCGTGTAGTTCCTCCAGGGTCGCCTTGAAGGCCTGCAGCAGCTCGGCGGGCAGGTGGCGGATAAAGCCCACCGTGTCGGTGATGATGACCTCCAGGTCCTTGGGAAAGCGCAGCCGCCGGCTGGTGGGATCCAAGGTGGCGAACAGCTTGTCCTCGGCCACGATATGGCTGTGGGTCAAGGTGTTGAGCAGGGTGGATTTGCCGGCATTGGTATAGCCGACCAGCGAAATGACCGGCACCTCTTTTTTCCGGCGGCGGTCCCGCCGGCGGTGCCTCTCCCGGCTGATCTCCTTGAGTTTTCCAGCCAGACTGGCCAGGCGGTCATCGATCCGGCGGCGGTCGATCTCCAGCTTGGTTTCGCCAGGGCCGCGGCTGCCGATGCCGCCGGTTAACCTTGATAAGGCATCGTCTCGCCTGGTCAACCTGGGGAGCATGTACTTGAGCTGCGCCATCTCCACCTGCAGTTTGCCCTCTCGGCTCAAGGCCCGCCGGGCGAAGATATCCAGGATGAGTTGGGTGCGGTCGATGACCCTGAGGTCGGTGTGGTCGGTGATCGACCGGATCTGGGAGGGATTGAGTTCCTGATCGAAGATGAGCAGGTTGGCGTTGAGGCGCAGAGCGGTCAGCATGAGTTCCGCCAGCTTGCCGCGGCCGAGGATCCACTTGGGGTTGATTTGCTGCCGGCGCTGGATGATGGTTTCCAGCACCGCGACCTCACTGGAGCGGGCCAGTTCAACCAGTTCGTCCATGGATTCCTGCGCCGTTTCGCGATTCCGCACCCGGGATGGCGTGGTGACGCTGATCAGAATGGCGCGGTCCTTTGCCTCTTCCAGCTTTTTGGTCGGCCGCAGCCGGGAGAACTCATCCTCCAGGGCAGTGATCATCTGCAGAAAGGTGGGCAACTGGCTGACTGGCGGTACCGGCGTAAGAAATGCCCAGTTGCGGTCGGCGACCGGAGTCGGCAGCAGATGGGCGCCATAGAGCCGTTCCGGCAGGCCGTCCATCCGAACTTTCAGGACCGCCATCAGGTCGAGCCGCAGAAGCAGGAGGTCGGTCAGATCGTCGTCGCTGATCTCCTCGTTGTCCAGATGGGTATGGACGCAACGCAGTCCCTTGAGCCGGCCGCCCGCCGACCGGATACCGGCCAGGGCCGGAATCACGATGCCGCGGCGGTCGCCGACCACGACGAAATCGACATGACCGGCGCGGTCGATCAGCAGCCCCACCTGCCTACCGGTTTCAAAGGAGATTTCGCAGAGCAGCCGCGCCGCCTCCGGGGCGATGATCATCTCTGGGACGAGCCTTTTCTGGGCCAGCCGTTCAAGACGCTTGAGCTGGGCGGTTTTGAGACCGCTGATATTCCCGACTACCTTGCCGATTTTTTTGACCCCTTTTAGCTTGTTAGTACCTTAGAAATAATATTCTGCGCGTTTTTGGCAGAATATTATTTCTAAGGTACTTATCCCGTTTATCGGGGTTAGTCTGTTAGTCTGTAGTCTGTTAGCAAAAAAAACTAAACAACCTAAAACTAAGCAACCTACAGTCTATCCACCTGAGCAGTTACCTGAGGATACGCTTGTCGCCTACCCGGATGGTGAGTTTGATCCTGTCGAAATATTCCAGGAGCGGAATGCAGAATTTTCTGGATACGCCGGTCAGGGTCTTGATCCTGGGTGCGTCGATCTCACCTTCGGCGGCCATAAATTCTTTGACCCGTTTCACCAGTTCGGTCAGAACCTCCTGGTGGAAATAAAGACCCTCCGTGATCCTGACCAGGATGTTTTCCTGGCTGAGAACCGCCAGGATCTGGTTCACCTGGGCCGGGGGGGTGGCGGCGAAGCGAGCGTACACCTCCTTGACGGTGGGTGGCGCCAGGCCCGCCTCCCGGAAGAGGGTATCCAGGCCGCGGCGCAGGGTGTCCTCCTCATCCTTCAGGGCCACCTTGTGGCCAGCCAGCCGGATCAGGGCCTGGTCCAGTTCCACCAGGTTCTTTTTGTCAAGATCGTTCAGCAGGTATTGAAACAGGCGCGGGTCCAGACCCTGGTAGAGGCGGGAGCGGAGTTCCTCCTTGGAAAGGCCGGCCTTCAGGGGATTGTCCCGATGGTAGCCGGTCAATATCTCTCGGGTTTTCTCGATGAGTTTTTCATAGACGGAGGCCGCGAGCATCCGCTGCCGGTCCGATTCGATCACCAGAATTTTCTTGGTCGACAACGGGTTGATCAGAATCTTCTTGAGCCGGTTGCCAAAGATGCCCATTTTAACAGTCAGCCGGTCAAAGGTGAGCCCCAGGTAGCTGCTTTCCTGCAGGTGGAAGAGGGCGAGCTCTTCGCTGGCGCCGGTGCGGTAGAGTTCGAAAATCCTCGCGGTCTCCGGCCGGAAGCGGCGCCGCCGGCGGGGCGCGGCGTTCAACACCCCGCCGCCGCCGATGGTGGTGACCGGTGAATAGCTGCGCACCACAAAGCGGTCGCCGGGCCAGACCGCCAGCGTTTTTTCGAGGCGGAGTTGGACATTGGCGCTGGCGCCCGGCGCCAGTTCCTCTGCGTCCAGGAGTACGATTCGGGCGAGGATTTCGGCCGTGCCTAGATGGACGCGGACCCGGGCGCGGTTTTTTAGATTTTTCTTATTGGCGGCCAGATAGAGGAAATCAACATCGAGCAGCAGGGAGGGTTGCAGGCAGTCCGGCGAGGCCACCAGGTCGCCGCGCTCGATCATCTCCTTTTCAACGCCATGCAGGTTGATGGCGGTGCGGTGTCCCGCCTCCACCTCGCCCACCTCCCGGCCGTGCACCTGGATGCCCCGGATCTTGGCCGGCAGTTTGCGCGGATAAATCATCACCGGCTCTCCTGCCTTGATCCGGCCGGAGATGGAGGTGCCGGTGACCACGGCGCCAAAGCCCTTCATGGTGAAGACCCGATCCACCGGCATCCGGAACGGGCCGTGCGCCTCAATAAACTCGGAGCCTTTGACCAGGCCGTCCAGTACCGTCCGCACCTCCTCGATGCCCTCGCCGGTGATCGAGGAGACGGCGATCATGGGCGCCTCGGCCAGAAAGCTGTCGGCCAGAAACTCACGGGTTTCCTCCTGGACCAGTTCCAGCCAGTCAGGGTCCACCATGTCTTTCTTGGTGATGATGATTATCCCGCGCTTGATGCCGAGCAGCCGGCAGATTTCAAAGTGCTCCCGGGTCTGCGGCATGATGCCCTCGTCGGCGGCGACGATGAAGGCGACCAGATCCAAGCCGGCAGCGCCGGCCACCATGTTGCGCACGAATTTCTCGTGGCCCGGCACGTCGATGATGCCCAGCCGGTGGCCGCAGGGCAGGTCCAGAAAGGCGAAGCCCAGTTCGATGGTAATGCCCCGCTCCTTCTCCTCCTTGAGCCGGTCGGTGTCAATGCCGGTCAGTGCTTTAACCAGACTGGTCTTGCCGTGATCGACATGGCCGGCGGTGCCCAGGATGATTTCCCGCATGACTACCAGCCTCCGGCGAGAAAGGGGTTGTTTTTGGCCTCGGCGCCGATGGTGGAGCGGTTGCCTCCATAGCCGTGGCCTGGCCAGACCACGGTTTCCGGCGGCAGGGTCAGCAGGCGGCCGCGGATCGAGGCCAGCAACTGGTCGGAACTGCCGCCCGGAAAATCGGTGCGGCCGACACCGCCGACAAACAATGTGTCACCGGCAAAGAGGTTGGGCGGGCCGTACAGGCAGATGCCGCCCGGCGAATGGCCCGGGGTGTGGAGTACGGTTAAAGTGATTGTGCCGACCTGCAACGTGTCGTTGTCGTGTACCAGCCGGTCAGGGGGCGGCGAGGCCGGCAGGCCGAGCATGGCAAAGTACTGCGCCACCTCCGGGCGGCTGAAAAAGGCGGCGTCGTCCGCGTGCATGACAATGGCGGCGCCGGTCGCCTCCTTGAGACGCCGGTTGCCGCAGACATGATCCGGGTGGCCGTGGGTGTTGACGATGAAACGAACTGTCAGTTTCGCGGCCCGGCAGGCGGCCAGGATATCCTCCTCGTCGCCGCCCGGATCGATGATGACGGCCTCGCGGGTCTGGTCGCAGCCGACCAGATAGCAGCAGACCCCCATCATGCCAACGGTCATCTGTTTGATAAGCATAAAGTTGTCCCGTGTGGTTAGATATAGGCTATAGGCTGTAGACTGTTAGGTTGTTTGGTTTTTTTAGGCTAACAGCCTATAGACTAAAAGACCACAGCCTAAAAAGCTACAGCCTAACCAGCCTGTCTCTCGTTTGCGGCCTTGACCACCGGCAGGGCCTTCTCAACATTCGCCACCACCTCGGCAAAGGCGCGGTTGGCCGGGCTGTCAATGGCGGAGGCGAGAAACGGCTTGCCGTCGTCGCCGCCCATCACTACCCTTGGGTCCATGGGAACCTTGCCCAGAAAGGGAATCGTGTATTCCAGGGCGGTTTTCTGGCCGCCGCCGCTCTTGAAGATGTCCACGGTCTCGTGGCAGTGGGGGCAGATGAAACCGCTCATGTTTTCAACAATGCCGACGATATGCATCTTCATCTGCCGGCAGAAACTGATGGATTTGCGGACGTCGGCCAGGGCCACCTCCTGCGGCGTGGTGACGATCAAGGCGTTGACGTCCTTGATGTTCTGGGCCACGGACAACGGCTCGTCACCGGTGCCGGGCGGGGCGTCCACCACCAGGTAATCCAGCTCGCCCCAGTCCATGTCGGCGATAAACTGTCTGATCGCCTGCACCTTGAGGGGGCCGCGCCAGATAATGGCGTCGTCCCGGTTTTCCATCATGTATTCGAGAGAAATGACCTTGAGCGTCTCATTGTAGCGCATGGGCGGAATTTTGCCCCGCTCGGTCTTTTCAACGAACCGCAGCTTGCTGGTCAGCCCCAGCATCCGGCAGATGTCCGGGCCGTGCAGATCCACGTCCATGAGGCCGACCTTGTAGCCGCGGTTGGCCAGGCCCAGGGCTAGATTGGTGGCCACGGTGCTCTTGCCGACCCCGCCCTTGCCGCTCATGACCAGGATCTTGTGCTTTATCTTATGCAGGGCGCCCTGGATGGCCAGATCCTGGATCGCGACCGCCGATTTGGCAACGCCGCAGGTTCCTTTCTGGTCGCCTTCCTTACTCGGGCAACGGCTGCTGCATGTTTTTGACATGGTTTGCTCCTCCTTGCGATGATGACTATACCCTTGCGAAGCCGCCAGCAACCCGTCCTGCCGTTTCGGCCCACCGGCCTTGACGCGGCTCGGCAAGGTGTTGGCTTCATGCCACTCCTTATACAGTAATACTGCTTGTATTGAAAGCCAAATCCGGAATACGCAACATGGCGGTGCCAGGTGATTTCTTCTTGATTTTTCAAGGGGAATACAGGTAACGTGAACTTGTAAATCAGAAGTCAGAAGTCAGAATCCAGAATGGAGTAATGATTGGTTTTATTGATTGTTCTATGAGATTTTATTCTGAATTCTGAATTCTGAATTCTCGCAGTCGGAGGTGTGTCATGCAGGTTCTCGTCTTATATTACAGCAAGGGCGGCAACACCAGGCGGCTTGCCCAGGAGATCGTCCGCGGCGTGGAATCCGCCGGCGTGGTCGCGGTTCTGAAGAGCACGGGGGAGGTGACCCAGGAGGATTTTGTTAATAGCGCCGGAGTCATTGCTGGCTCGCCGGTTTATTTCGGGGTGATGGCCGCCGATCTGAAGCGGGTGTTCGACGAGTTTGTCGGGGTGCGCCGCAAGATGGAAAACAAGGTCGGGGCCGCCTTTGCCTCGGGCGGCCATCATACCGGTGGCAAGGAGACCACCATGCTGTCGATTCTGCAGTGCATGCTGATCTATGGCATGATCATTGTCGGCGATCCCATGGACGCGTCGGGCCACTACGGGGTCGGTTGTCTGCGCGCTCCGGACGAATCCGCCCTGCATGATGCCCACAAACTGGGGGCGCGGGTGGCGAAGCTTTGTCTGGCGCTGGCCGCTCCTGATAAACCATTGTAAGTTTGAGGGCGTCGCAAAGTCATTGCATCCCGCAGAGGCGCAGGGCTCGCAGAGGGTGCCAATTAAAGCACAAAGATATTTTCTCTGCGTCTCAGCGTCTCAGCGCGAGAATAATGTTTCTGCAAATTCATCACGCTTGAGACAATCAGTACGTACTCGTAACAAGTTAAAACGATTGAATAAGCCGTGCTCCGGCGGTGGGGTAAACGTTTTTTACAGGCGAGGTGGCAGGATGAACGAGTTGGATAAACGGGTTCTTGATCAGTTCAGGGAGATGGAAAAGCGGATGGGGCGGATGCTGCGGAGCATGGCTCTGCCGCGCATGAGTGCCATGCATTCCGGAACATGGTCGCCGGCCGTGGATGTGTATGAAACCGACGACGAGGTGTTTGTCTATGTGGATACCGCAGGGATCGACCCGGAAAAGCTGTCGGTGACTGCAGCCAGAACCGGGGTCACGATCGCCGGTTGCCGACGGTTGCCGGTGCATGACAAGATCCGTTCCATCCATCAGCTGGAGATCGAACATGGTCATTTCCGGCGTTCCGTCACCTTTTCCGTGCCGGTCCAGGTAACGGCGACGGTGTCGAACTGTAAGAACGGTCTGTTGGAGATCCGGATGCCCAAGGAAAAACCCACGGGCCGGGTAACGATCAAGGTGGTGTGAAAACGTTCGCGGTCCGGGTTGATTTCCGGATTCCGCAACAATCCATGCATACAGGGGAAAAACCATGACTGACTCAAATTCCGACAAGAAAGAATCCGGAATGAATCCGGCGGCCCTGTCCATCCCCGAAGAGTTGCCTGTTCTGCCGATCAACGATTTCGTGTTTTTTCCGGGCATGGGTTTCCCCCTGCAGGTGGCCAACCCTGCCTCCCAGAAGATCATCGACGATGCCCTCCTGCATGACCGACTGGTGGCGGTGATTTCCCGCCGCAAGGGCGACGATGGGGAGCCCGGCGCGGCGCGGCTGGGAGAAGATGTGGCCGGGGCTTTATACTCGGTCGGGGTGGCCGCCTATATCCACAAGATGGTGAAGGCGCCGGACGGGTTCTACCAGGTGCTGGTCAGCGCGGTCCGCAAGGTCCGGGTACTCGAGTTCACCGTCCGGGAACCCTATCTGAAGGCCCGGGTCGAGGTCATCGACATGAAGGAGGAGAGCGACCAGGAGGCCGAGGCCTTAGTTCTGAATCTCCGCAACCAGTTCAAGAAGCTGGCGGAACTCTCTCAGATGCCGGCGGAACTGCCCATGACCATCATGTCTCTGACCGATTTTTTTCAGGTCGGTTATCTGGTGGCCTCGCAGCTCAATCTGGCGCTTGCCGTCGAACAGGAGATTCTAGAGATTGATGAGCTGAAGGACATGCTGCGCCGGGTGACCACCGAGCTCAACAAGCGGCTGAAAACCGTCGAGATGAGCAATGACATCCAGAAGGCCATCAAGGATGACATGGACGGGAAGCAGAAGGAATTCTTCCTTCGGCAGCAACTCAAGGCGATCCGCAAGGAACTGGGCGAGGACGACAGCAAGAATCCGGAACTGGAGGAGTTGAAAAAAAGGCTGGATGAGACCCCCATGGGCGAGGAGCCGCGCAAGGCGGCAACCAGGGAGTTGGATCGGCTGGCGCGGATCCACCCCTCCTCGCCGGAGCACACGGTGTCGCGTACCTATCTCGAGTGGATTCTGGATCTGCCCTGGCAGGTGTCCACCACCGATTCCCTGGATCTTGATCGGGCGCAGCGGACTCTGGATGAAGACCACTACGGCCTGGGGAAGATCAAGAAGCGGATTCTGGAGTTTCTGGCCGTGCGTAAGCTCAAGCATGACATGCACGGGCCGATTCTCTGCTTTGTCGGCCCGCCGGGCGTTGGCAAGACCTCGCTCGGCCAGTCTATCGCCCGTACCCTGGGCCGGAAATTCGTGCGTATCTCCCTGGGCGGCGTCCGGGACGAAGCGGAGATCCGCGGCCACCGGCGGACCTACATCGGCGCCCTGCCGGGCCGCTTCATCCAGAGCCTGCGCAAGGCCGGTTCCAACAACCCGCTCTTCATGCTGGATGAAATCGACAAGCTCGGCATGGATTTCCGGGGCGATCCCTCCTCGGCCCTGCTCGAGGTTCTGGACCCGGAGCAGAATTTCTCCTTTTCCGACCACTACCTGGATATCCCCTTTGACCTTTCCCGCGTGATGTTCATCACCACCGCCAACCTGCTCGATCCCATTCCCGGGCCGCTTCGGGACCGGATGGAGGTCATCGAACTGCCCGGCTACACCGAGGACGAGAAGTTGGCCATTGCCCGCCAGCATCTGGTTGGCAAGCAGATGGAGGGCCACGCCCTGACCGCCAACGATATCGCGATTACCGACGACGCCATCCGCGGCGTCATCCGCTCCCATACTCGGGAGGCCGGAGTCCGCAACCTGGAGCGGCAGTTGGCCGCCCTCTGCCGGGGGGTGGCCAAGAATATCGTGGCCGGCGCCACCGGCTTAGCCACGATCGGTGTGGACGATCTTCCGGAATTTTTGGGACCGATCCGCTATTTTCCGGAGATGAAGACGCGGACCTGGGGGCCGGGGCTGGCCACCGGCCTGGCCTGGACCCCGGTGGGCGGCGAGCTGCTGTTCATCGAGGCGGCGAAAATGATTGGCAAGGGTATGCTGACCCTGACCGGCAAGCTGGGGGATGTCATGAAGGAGTCGGCCGCCGCCGCTTTGACCTTTATCCGCTCCCACGCTGATGACCTGGCGATCGACGGCGAACAGTTCGCCAGGATCGATATCCATATCCATGTGCCCGAAGGCGCGATTCCCAAGGATGGGCCATCGGCCGGCGTGGCCATGGTGGTCGCCCTGACCTCGCTTCTGACCGGACACACGGTCTGCCGGGATATGGCCATGACCGGCGAGATTACCCTGCGGGGCGACGTGCTGCCGGTGGGCGGCATCAAGGAAAAGGTGCTGGCCGCGGTCCGCGCCGGGATCACCGTCATCATGCTGCCGTATTTAAACGAGAAGGACGTGGTCGAGATCCCGGAAAATGTCAAGCAGGGGGTCACCTTCTACTATATCCATGGCATCCGCGAGGCGCTCGATCTGGCCCTGGAGAGATGATTGGGGGATGGGTTGCAGGCTGTCAGGCTGTTTGAGACTAAAGGCCGGACTTTCCCGGATGGTCAGAAGGGCTTTGGTTCAGGCTCGGCAGGAGTGACACGGATTTCCCGTTGACAGTGAAGGTCGCTATCCGTTATAGGTTGGGCCGGATCGCTCCGGATGCCCGGTTTTTCAGGGTTGTCCTTGATACCCTATTACCCCGACCCTGCATCTTTTATGGATAACGACCGCAAGATAACCTGGCTCACCAGCTTTTCGCATTTCATCACCCACGGCTATATGACCCTGCTACCGGCGGTGCTGGTGGTTATTGCCGGCGAGCAGTCCCTGAGTCTCCTGCACCTCGGCATCATCGCCAATGTCGGGTATTTTTTGTACGGCATCGGCTCGTTTCCGGCCGGCTGGCTCGCCGACCGCTTCGGCTCCAAGCTGCTGCTGACCGTCGGCATCTTCGGCATGAGCATCGCCTCCATCCTGGTCGGGTTCTCTTTTTCCATGCCAGCCTTTGCCGTGGCCTACGCCCTGCTCGGTGCCTTTGCCAGCATCCACCATCCGGCCGGCCTCGCCCTCGTTGCCCGCCGGGTCACGGTAAAAGGCAAATGTCTGGGGATTCACGGGGTACTGGGCAATGTCGGCCTGACCACGGCCCCGCTCTTCGCCAGCCTCTGCGTCCTGCTGTTCGGCTCCTGGCGGGCGGCCTATATCGTCTGCGGGCTCGGCGGCCTGTTGCTCGGCATGGTTTTTCAGATGTCGAGAATCGAAGGTGAACCGGATTTTTCCCTCAGCAGCCTGAAAAGGTTGAACCGCCCGTACTCCGCCAGCGGGCCGGTCCCTGCCGCGCCTGAACCGGTTCAGCCCGTGCCTCTGGTTATCCCGGTAGCCCTGCTCCTGCTTTTTGTCGACAGCATCCTCTCCGGCTTTATCTTCCGCGGTTCGCTTACCTTTTTTCCGGCCCTTCTGCAGCGAGAGGTCCTGTTCATCACCAACCACGAGACCCCGGTGGTCATGGCCGGCTTCGTCACCACGGCGGTTTTGTCCCTTGGCGTGATCGGCTCTTTTTTCGGCGGCTATCTGAACGACAAAATGAAAACCCCGGAACTGCTGCCGATCATCATTTTTACCATTGTCACGCCGACCCTCTATTTCCTGAGCCGTTTGTCCGATTTCAGACTGCTGGCGGCGGGCTGCCTGTTCAGTCTGGTTTATTACGCCTGGCAGCCTTCGCAGAACTACCTGATCGTGCAACATACCCGCCGGGCCTCACACGGCTTTGGCTTCGGCATCAATTTCTTTTTGATCTTCGGCATCGGCTCGATTGCCACGGCCGTGGGCGGGTACATGAGCGACCAGTATGGGGTGGACCGCTTTTACGGGCTGATGGCCATTGTTTCCGGCGCGGCCTTAGTCTGTTCGATCACGACTATGACCGTGCGCAACCGCCAGATCCGCCTTCCCTGGCGGGTGGGCAGAACCGGGTGACGCGGAATACGGCGAAACGGTATCTGAATATGGATCTATCAAGAGAATTGGAACTGGAGAAGAAAATGGCAGCTGCCTGAGACTATACCGAGGCCACCGCCAAATGAGATGTGCGAAAGATTATTGACACTACCTTCCTCTACCCATGACATGGTGTAGAGTACCCGGGGCATCCATTCGTGGCTTTCTAGGCATGAACTCGATAATAGCCATACCGCGAAAACAAACAAGTTGTTTTAGAACCTCCCTTTGTCACCCCTTTGCCCTCACTTGGTCCTTCATTCGGCAGAATTCCGGGTAGAGTAGAGGGCAGGTTTTACCCTGCCCTCTACTCTACCCGGAATTTCTGTGACCCTGTCTTCCTGCGACTTGGGTTTTCGAGCTAAATGCTTTTCAGATACAGAATCCCTAAAACGAGCGTGAAGCCATAGACTGGTAAGATTTTGGTGAAAGACGCCTTTCCGGCAAGATGCCTGGCCATAATTTTCCGGACCGCATAGAGGGTGGAGAGAAATCCTCCTATAATGATGACGTGGAGAAACGTGTTCATGCCGGCATCGGAGAGAAGGCGCAGTGGTGCCATCTCTGATTCCACACCGAAGAGGAGCAGCAGGTTGGGCACGAACCGCCATGACTCTTCCAGCAGAAGTCGGACATAGACGGCGAGATATCCGCCCAGCACGAGAGGCAAAAAACCGTATCCCAACGAGGCGAGGTGGGCGGAGAAACGGGTGCGGTTGATTGCCGCCACCAGCCAGCACAAGGCGCTGTAACAGGCCAGCAGGAGGAGAATGACCCCCCAGAACAGGAGGCTCCCGTTCAGTGCCGCATTGCCCGGCCAAGATTGAGGCCATGGATGCCAGGTGCAGGTAAACATGAGAAAATCCTGATGGCGGGCAAGAAGAAAGAAGACCGCCCCAAGACCTATCACCAGGAAGCTGTCCGCCAGCTGTGGTGCTTGGATCATCCACAGCTCATGCGGGGCCAGACGGAGATTGAGCTGAATCGATTGCAGCCGACAATTTTTAATGCAGCGGCCACACAGGATGCAATCCTTGTTGTTGTCTACCATAAAAGGGTGACGGAACATGGGGCAGCCGGGAGACTGGGCGGTGCCGAGAAAACAGGCATGTTCAGTGCACTGATTGTCGCACAAATGGCGGTTGGCGCGCAGTTCAAGCACAGAAGGCATGGAAAATATGGCATTCAGGGCGCCCAGGGGGCAGACGTAGCGGCACCAGCCATAGCGCTGAAAAAACATGCTGAAGACAAGGGCACCGCTCCCTATGGCGAGCATGATTGCAGCGGTAAGGATGGTATTGTGATATGCGTCCCAGACAATTTCCACCCAGAAAACCGCCAGGCAGAGAAAACCCATGATCCATCCGGAATGGTTGATGATACTACCAGGCAGGCGTCGTTTTGGCTTCAGCAGCCTTTGCGCCAGGGCGCCAGGCGCGGCGAGCGCGCAAATGCTGCACCAGAGGCGGGGAAGGAAAAAGAAGGAGATGATGAGCAGAGGCCAGCCGACAAACCAGCTCAGGGTGATACCGATATTTTTTTCCGACTCCCGGGGGCCGATAAAGAGTATGAGGATGCCAAAGGCAAAAAGAGCCGTAACAAGGATTCGCGGGAGGATGGGGAAAAGCTTGTGGGTTATGAGCCGATGCACCTTTGGAAACCGAAGGAGATTATAAACCATTCTCCCCTCACTTCTGGGCAGCCCCAGGAGAATCTGCTCCGAGAGGATTTCCTCCTCATGGGAGGCGATGACCGCCCGTTTTATAACGCTGTCAAGCTCAGTGAGATTGCCAGGCCAGTCATATCTCATGAGCATGCCAAGCGCTTCCGGGGATATCCGGTTCACCTTCTTATCGTATTCCACCGCATAGTGGTGGAGGTAATACCTCATGAGGGCGTGGATGTCGCGTTTCCGCTCCCGTAGCGGCAGAATGAACAAAATATTCTCTCCCAACTCCGCCAGAAGTTCAGGGCCGAATATTCCCTCACCTCGAACTGATTCAAGTGAGCAGCTCGTTATGAAGATGAGCCGCACGCGCAGAGGCTGCGCAATCTCGCCTTCCACCGGCGTAAAGACCCCTGTGCCGAGAGCTTTGCTCAATCTATCCTGCAGGCTGCGGGAGAGCAACTCCGCATGATGAAGTACCACGGTGCCGCTCTGCATCTGTTCAAAGATACCGAGCTTGCTGCCGGCGGAAAAGGGAAAGGTTTCCCCTTGGCAGCCGAAAAGCTTGCCTTCCCAGAGCCAGGGATCAAACTGTCGAAGATCGATTTCTACATACGGAGCGGTACGCTGGCGGCTGTGTTGATGGATTTGTTGGGCAATCAGACGGCGTCCGACGCCTGACTCGCCGACGATAATAACCGGCGCATCGCTAGCGGAGAATTCATCAATGCGGTATTTGATCCTACGCGCGAAACTGAGATCATCTTGTAGGAAGGAATCTGGAAATGCTTCAGCAGCGGATTTTCCCTTCTTGGTTGTCTCGACTTGGAGGCCGTCTGGCAAAAAAAAGGACGAAAGAGCAAGCCGCTCGGCGAGGGCTCGATCAAAAATGTGGTGAATTTCGGGGTCGGCAAGGAGTTTATTTTCAAAGGCATCCTGATCAAAAACATAAAGACGCACTTTGGTCAGTGCCCGGACGCTGAAAGACCGAGGACATCCGGTCAGGAGGGCCACTTCGCCGAAATGGCCGCCCGCGCTGACATTGCCGATGACGCAGGCCATGTCTCCATGCTGATCAACGATTTTCTCGACCTTGCCTTCGGCGACGATGCAGAACACATCACCCCGGTCCCCTTTACGATATAAATATTCTCCAGGATCTAAAGCAACTTCTCTTGCCAGGGAGCCTACTTCATCAAGTACGACTTCGTTGATCCCCTGAAAAAGATACGCCTTCCGTAAATCTTCCTTGGCAGTCATTATGAGTCCTAGAGTAACAGAGAGTAACCAAGGGGCTGGTACTAAAACAACTTATTCTGTATAGCGCCCAATTCCCGGCAATTCCTCCTGGCTGACTAACCGATTGACTGCCGAGGTGGAAATCCCGAGAAAGCGGGCCACCTCCGCGCCGGAATATCCCTGCCAGCGTACCGCAATCTGGCTCAACAATTTTCTGGCTCGCACCACCCCTCTTGTCCTGACGCCGGAACGAATGGCCGATGCCTCTACGCCCTCCCCAGTGGCAATCCTTGCAAGAAGCTCCGGCAAATCGCGTTTACCGGTAGCCAAGCGCAATGTCTCTTTTTCCTTGTTCTCCGCCTCGGATAGAATTCGGTCAACAAAATCGCTCCCACCCAAGATCCTGGCATCGGAACTGACCGTCGCACCCCGCCGGCGTAACGATACTACCTGCGACCAGTCGCCAAGGCTGCGGACAAGCCCCCCGCCAACCAGTTCAGGCCGCCTGCCGCGAGCAATTCCGTCATTGACAAAGCTCTCGTACCCCATTCTCGCTTGTTGGATATCCGCGCTGAAATAGGCGAGAATGGTCTGTCGATCCTGCCAATCCCTGGCCACCGTCCCCAGCAAAGCGGCGTGCCCTGACCAAGGATGGTTGTTCAGTCCGGCCAGAGTGTCAACCGCTCCGGCCCGTAATGGGTTTAAGTGGATATATCTGGTCAATTCCAGCAGGTAAGGATCATCCTCGCAGACGATCGACTTGTACCTGTTCTGGAAAAGATGGCCCACTCGCCTGTGCCGTTTGTTGAAATTGACCACATACCCGGTAAGAAGTTGCCGCATACTCGTGGAGAGCGGTTGCCGACCGGTTCTGGCCAGAATGTGGAAATGGTTGGACATGAGCGCCCAGGCATAGACGATCAGCTTCTCTTCCCGGCAGAGATCGGCTAGCCGGGCGAGAAAGTCTTCCCGGTCTTTTTGATTCCGGAATATTTTTATCCGCTCGATTCCTCTACCCATGACATGATGTAGAGTACCCGGGGCATCCATTCGTGGCTTTCTAGGCATGAACTCGATAATAAGCCATACCACGAAAAGAAACAAGTTGTTTTAGAACCAGCGTCCCCCTTAGCACAGCGTCCCCCTTAGCACAAGTTGTTTTAGAACCAGCGTCCCCCTTAGTAGAACCAGCGTCCCCCTTAGCAGCGTCCTTAGCCTTAGCGTCCCCCTTAGCCTTACAGCGTCCCCCTTAGCTCCCTTGCGTCGTCGCGACTCCATTCATCAACGACGATTCGATATGCGACGACGTAGAACCCGACTCTGTCATCGCCCTTCCAAGTAACTTGTCACCTGCGAGCGCTGGCTTGATTTCCCATGCGATGCATTACTCGCAGATCCATTTGTTCTCTTCGAATTTATCGACCCAGTCAAGCACCTCGTAATGCCATTTCAAAAGAACAAACCCGAAGAAAAATTCTCCGAATCCGTAATCTTGCATAAGCGCCTCCTCAATGTCTTTGCGCAGTGCAGCCTTGTCGAACTGTTTGCCGCATGCAGTATTGCGTATTGTTAAGGCCGACATAAGTGCGCCGGTGCGGTGCGATCCTCTCATGCAGTGAATGTACATCTTGGTTCCCGACGATGTATCTTTGATAAGTCGGTCGAACGCCCTCCTGAACATAGGGTTGTCGGAAAAAGTGGCAAAAGGCGACGCAAGAATTTTGTATTGCACACAATTCATTCCGTAGTCGGAGCAGGAGATTACATCATCATGATGCAGCGCCTGCAAACTCATCAGGGTCTTTACACCCAGCTGCGAGAGGAACTTGTAATCTTCGCTGCCTCGGAGATAGGGGCCTATGAAGACCAAGCCTTCAGGCGCCATGCCGGCCTTTTCACTCCAAAGCGCCACCCCGAAATTTTTTATCCGAGTATTTATCCGCAATTGGTCCAACACCTCCTGTTTAGAAGGGATGGGATCCGGTGGCGTGGGTGGATTTGACGCTAAAAATTGAAGCCGTTCCAACGCGCTTGTGTCGCGAGCTGACCCGATATCCACCGCGAAAGCAGCTCCCGCGATGCACAGCACCACTGATAGTGTTGCAATCGATGAGACAAGACGTTTAATACCCCTAATATTATAGGTCATCATCCCTCACCTGTCTTCCGCAACATATCGCAGAATACTTTCGATCAATATTTCACGTGGAAACGCGTTATGGCCGACCAGGTGCCGCCAAAAAGGATGGCCAGAGCGGTTGAAAGCTGTGGCGACGGCCCAATGATCGCCGTTAAGATAACCAAGAAGCGTACTGCCTGGGATTACCGCATCCTGAATCAACACCTGGCCGTCATTACGCGGGTCAATCTGCGAGAGAACCGCGTGGAAGGGCTTTAATGCCGCAGCGGTCCGCTCTGGAGGCACGGATGCCGCCAATGAATAATATTTCACCGATTCCGGCAACCGGTGCTGACTGAGCCAGGCGAATTGCTCCTTCCGGCTCAGGCTGCGAACGCCTTCTCCATCCCCCGGCGGGCAATCACGATAAGGAGCCTCCTTCAACAGAGCCTCGTAGGTCCCCGCAAGTTTATCGGCAATGGGAGTGCCTGCTACAACTCCGGCAACACTCACGAGTGCGCGAAGATTTCGAGGCACTTTCGCGAATAGCGCCAGGGCATGCAGCGTATCCGTCACACCCTTCGAGTAGGCGAACACGACTATATCCCTGGTTGTGGCATTGGTCATCGCCTTCAGTTTTTCATAAACAAACCGTCCGTTGGCGGCCGTTGAAGACCGCCCTGGAGTCACGATCACTTCCAGATCATTATAGCCAAGTCTGCTCAAGTATGAATAGCCATCGGTTTCGGGTCGATAGCCCTCGAAATATAGTCCATCGCTGAACGGCAGCAAATGATCGGAAATGCATTCACCAAAAATCCCGGTGACAATCACCACTTTCATCACGTTCGGTGGACCGAGTGGGATCGGTCTGTGTGCATGTGCCGACGAAGGTTCAGCAAGATCTAAAAGGGTCTCGGAGCACGGCCTCCAGTCAGGATAAAGGTCTTTTCTGGCCTCAGTCACTGCACATAGGATCTCCCGGAATCGCTCGCGTCCATCGATGATGCTTTTAGCTCCTATCGGGGATAGAACCGCAGGCGGATCGCGATCACTATATTTGATAAGCGGTGCCGAGCAGCTGCTGAGCAAGCAAGCAATTGCGAAAAGTGCAACGCCCTGATAAATGCAGTGAAATATCCTCAAAATCAATACTCCCAATACCAAGTGCGATGATCTCCGGCATACAAGTAAGTAAACATCCTTAACTCAACTTTCGGAGTTCCAGCCGTGCGGCTAAAAATGAGCGCCCAGGCATAGACGATCAGCTTCTCTTCCCGGCAGAGATCGGCTAGCCGGGCGAGAAAGTCTTCCCGGTCTTTTTGATTCCGGAATATTTTT
>Ga0208863_1000733_pt1 | contig 26439 bp, 26 predicted proteins | sample RifOxyD3_FD_184040 | JGI IMG/M metagenome (GOLD analysis project Ga0208863, IMG submission 184040) | Soil microbial communities from Rifle, Colorado - Rifle Oxygen_injection D3 (SPAdes) | ecosystem: Environmental > Terrestrial > Deep subsurface > Rock core/Sediment | place: Rifle, Colorado...
GTGGCCATCGCCACTGCCGTCATCCCGCCACTTAGTGTGGCGGGCTTCGGGATCGGCAGCGGTGATTTCAGCGTCTTTCTCGGCGGTTTTTTTCTGTTTTTCACCAACTTCGTGGCAATTATCATTACCACCTGTGCGGTCTTCTATTTTTACGGTTTCAAGCCGGCGATTATCTCGGAAACCGAGGTTGAGAAACTGAAAAAACGGGTAACCTATCTTGCCATTGTTCTTTTCATAATATCAATTCCGTTAATCTACACGCTTTACAAATCAGTGTCTGAAGCGCGACTTCGCCGGAGCATCGATATTGTCCTGCGGCACGAGTTCAATGTCGAAAAAAAATCCCGACTCTCCACTTTCGATTATCTTATAAAGGATAAAAAACTGGAGATAAACGCCATTGTCAATACGATTGAGTATTTCAGCGAACTGCAGATAAAAGAGATCGAGAAAAATTTAGCCGGTACTCTTAAACGCGATCTGAAAATTAACTTGGAGGAGGTAAAAGTCCATTCCGGAGGACTAAAAGAGGAGGTCCATCCGGTCAGTATTACGCCAAAATCACCGCAAGAGATTATTAACACTTCGCGAGAAAGTGTTATTCCGATTATAAGAAGGGCTTCGGTAAAGGTTGAGCAGGTCATTGCGCCTTCTACTATTGAAGAATTGACGGTGGGCTTCCATGAAAATTCTCCCGGTGTGTCAATCGGAGTACAGATAAAGAGAGACAGCCCATTGTCTGAAGAAGAGGTAGTATGGTTAAGCAGGCTGTATGTCGCGGAGCTGAATCTGCCGGTCGATCTCTCCGTTGCAACCGTTCCGTTTATCCCGCTGCTTGTTTTCAAAAATGGCGAAACCGCTCTCTCGGATGCAATGAAAAATGATCTGGCCGGAGTCAAAGATATTTTCAAGCGAGACAAAAAGATACGCTTATTGATTGAGGCCTATCTTGAATCATCCGGCGCTTATTCCAAAAGAGTCAAGCTGGCCGAAGAGAGGGTTAAAACCGTGACAAAGATTTTTATTGAAGAGTACGGAATCCCACCGGCCAACATCAAAACAGCAATCATCAAGAAAAAAAGTGTTGAAAACCTTTGCATTAAGGTGACAGTAATCAAGGAAGTAGCTAAGCTGTAATTCTTAACTCACATCTTTATAATTCCCTCCTTGTAGCATCAAATACTCCCTGAACCATCTTGAAACAATCTGCTGAAATCCGTGCAGGTATTTTTCAAGGAACCATCAAGTTTGATGCCGGAGCCAATGGTGAACTCAAAAGACAAAACTCCGGCTATTGCTCCGGCTGCAAAGCGAGCCAAGGCAAGCAAGTTTTCTGCTGTATAGTGTGCCTCAGGATTTGCCTTGAGCAGGATATCGGCAATGGCCTGAATATAGCGACGAAATTCTTCTTGAATGGGACTTTTATCGGGTTTAAGCATTGTTAGCCAGCCACGGGTTTGATGAAAAATAAGCAGGTATTCGGGATGGGCGGCAAAGAATCGAGCATGTAGTTCCAATACGGCCTGGAAAAACGGTGGGGGAGGCATAAGTTCTTGATCCAGATCCTCAATGAGCAGGTCAAATCCTTGCCGAACGACCATTGCCAGCAACTCTTCCCGTGAGGCGAAATGTTTGTAGAAGGTGCCTTTGCCTAGATCAGCGACCGAGGTGATCTCGTCGATGGTGGTCTGGTAAATCCCGCGTTCGGCAAACAGACGTGTAGCCGAGACTATGAGGGCCTGTCGGGTTGAATTTTTTTTTCTTTGACGACGGTCGTTAAGCATGGTAATATTTTCCCAGTTAAGTGACTATTTGGTCACAAATGACTATCATGGTTATTGTCCTGTGTCAACTAATGATAATTTAAATGCAACCATGGCGTGGGAAAGATCAAATAGTATTAATTGAATGAGGCCCCGTAATGAAGCATAATAAGTTATTGGCTGCAATATTTGTATTAAATACATTGTGGTTAACAACCGGCTGCTCACAAAAGGTCGTTCACTCAGATTTTTCGCCGTCGACCTCTGCCACTGATGCGGCTTCGTTGGTTGTCAAACCAGACTTTCGGGCACCTGTAAACCCCATTGGGGAAATTCCGTCTATCGTCGCAAATTCACCCAATGATTCCGGCCTGACAGTCGAATCTCTGGATACAAAACCAGCTGAGTATAATGCGCAAAACCAATTAGGTTTTTCCCGTGACGGGCGAAGCAGTGGTCCATTGCTTCCCGTATATTTTGATTTTGCCCAGGCAAGCCTCAGGGAGGATCAACTGGCCAAAATAGAAAACAACGCCTTCTTTATAAAAAAACAAAAGATTATCAGAGTCAGGGTAGAGGGCAATTGTGACGAACGAGGCACGGATGAATATAATATGGCTCTGGGAGAACGCCGGGCCTTGAGCGTCAAAAAATATATGGCCTACTTGGGTGTTGATGAAGGCAGGATCGAAACCTTGAGCTACGGTGAAGAACAGCCGCTCGTTCAAGGCGATGGCGAGTCAGTCTGGGCCTTAAATCGGCGTGGTGATTTTTTGATTGAGAATTAACAACAAAATATTGTGTTCCCCCAGTGAAGGATCGGACTGTGTCGGCGATTGGCGCTGCACAGTCCGGCCTTTTTTTATTGATATGCTTAGAAACCTTTAACGACGAATCCTGCAAAAAAAGCACAATATCCTGACAGCGATGATATGTTAAAACGATTATTCTCTTCGTTTATTACCAGGCTTCTGTCGCAAGAGAGTATGATTCTGGCGGCCATGGCCATTCTGGTGGGAGCCTGCACTGGGCTTGCTGCCGTTGGTTTTATCCGCCTGATAGCCTTTATCCAGAATTTTTCCTATACAGGTGCCGAGTCGTTTTTGCCGGAATTAGGTCGGCTGTGGTTTATCATCGTGCCGGTGCTCGGTGCTCTGGTCAGCGGTCCAATCATAGCCTACTTTGCCATGGAGGCTAAGGGCCACGGTGTGCCAGAGGTCATGCAGGCACTGGTCATGCGTGGTGGACGGATCCGGCCCAGAGTTGCCATCGCCAAGGTAATTGCCTCAGCATTCTGCATTGGTTCTGGCGGTTCTGCCGGTCGTGAAGGACCAATTGTTCAGGTCGGCTCAACATTAGGGTCGGCAATCGGCCAATGGTTTCACCTCTCGGATGAGCGAATCAAAAATCTAGTAGCATGTGGAGCGGCGGCCGGAATCGCTGCCACCTTCAATGCTCCTATAGCCGGTGTTGTTTTTGCCACCGAGGTCCTGCTGAATGAGTTCCGGGTAACGGTGTTCGGCAATGTCCTGATAGCAGCGGTTTCTTCAAGCATTGTAAGCCAGTATTTTTTGGGTGTCCGGCCGGCTTTTGACGTACCGAGCTACGTTATGAATTCACCCTGGGAGATATTGCTGTTTGCGGTATTAGGAGTATTTGCCGCTCTGGTTGGAATATTTTTCATCTGGCTGCTGAATGCCTTTGAGAACCTCTTCGATGCCTGGCGTTTTCCGTTGGCACTTAAACCAGCGGTCGGCGCTGTGTTGCTTGGCTGTCTGGCGTTTGTTTATCCACATCTGGCAGGCATCCTGCCGGTATCTGGTCAGGAGATGCGACTGGGCGCGCCTCTTATTGATAACATCCCCCATGTCTTCGGCTCAGGGTTTTCTTTTCTTGAAAGGGTATTGCAGGGTAATGCTTCCTTTTGGCTTCTGGCTCTGCTGATCTTATTAAAACCCCTGGCAACATCGCTGACCTTAGGTTCAGGCAATTCAGGCGGGGTCTTTGCTCCTTCTTTGTTTACAGGTGCCATGCTTGGCGGGGCCTTTGGAAATAGCGCGGTCGCGATGTTTCCAAAGATTGCCGGAGCACCCGGGGCCTATGCCTTGGTTGGTATGGCCGCGCTTTTCGCCGCCGCCGCCCGAGCGCCACTCACATCCATCCTTATTGTCTTTGAAATGAGTAATGACTATCACCTCATCCTGCCTTTAATGACCGCTAGCATGGTGGCATCTTCCCTTGCTCACTTGCTTCATCCGGAATCCATTTACACAATCAAACTGGTCAAAAGAGGTATACAATTCGATCAGGGCCGGGATCGTGATGTCATGCAAGGCGTACGTGTGGAAGAGGTAATGAATAAGAGGCCGGTTTTTGTTCACGCCAATGATTCGGTAGTGGACCTATTCGCTACTTTTCAAGAAACTCATTTACTAGGTTTCCCGGTGATGACAGATCACAAAAAACTATTTGGTGTTGTCACTTTGCAGGATTTGGAACGAGTTCTTTCAGGTTATGAAGGGTCTCTACAAGATCTTATGATAAGGGATGTAGCTTCCCCTTTTCCGGTTACAGTTTTTCCGGATGAGCCTGTCTGGGCAGCTATTCAGAAAATGACCCCAAGAGATTTTGCCAGATTGCCTGTAGTCTCACGGCATGATGAAAAATGGCTTTTAGGACTGATTAGTCGTAGCGACATTCTGCGCGCTTACGAGGTTGGTATAGTTCAAAAACGTCATGTTCTGACTACGGAGCCCGTAAAAAATGAACCAACCGATCCAAAACAAAAAAGAACATACCCTTTCCCCCTGGCTTAGAGGCGCTAGACAGCGTGAATTGAATTGATTACTAAGAGATTGATCCAGGCAATAAAGCGACAATATGCTCTCAAATGGCAAGGCAGCCATGGGATTCGGCATGCGGCTAGGGTCTATACAAACGGCTTGCGCTTGGCAGAGGAAACTGGAGCCAAGGTGGAAATTGTTAAGTTGTTTGCCATTTTTCATGATTCCAGGCGGCTCAATGATGGTGTAGACGAGGATCATGGCTTCCGAGGTGCTATGCTGGCAAAAGAATTTCGAGGAAAATATTTTGAGCTGCCGGACGATGATTTTGAGCTTTTATTCACCGCCTGTAATTGTCATACAACTCCACAGTCCCATGTTGACATCACCGTCCAGACCTGTTTTGATGCCGACCGTCTTGATCTGGCCCGACTCGGCAAGATGCCCGACCCAAAATACCTCTGCACAGATATAGCCAAAACTCCAGATATGATCTTTTGGGCAAATGAAAGAAGTCTTTGCAACTATTCACCAGACATCGTAACTGTTTGGAATGAATGACAAGAAAAGACGGGTCAATTAATCTAAGGATAATTTCTCAGGAGTAGATTAGTGCCATGCTGACCGCAGTTGTTGTCATCTTTGTGATCGCCTACACAGCCATTGCCCTTGAGCACCCGATCAAGATCAACAAATCTGCTTCGGCGCTGATCGGGGCAGGTCTGCTCTGGACGGTCTATGCCGTCATGAGTGGAGACCATGCCCTGGTCGGGCAGCAACTCAACGAATCATTGGCCTCAACCGCCCAGATCGTTTTTTTTCTGCTGGGTGCCATGACCATCGTCGAGGTGGTGGATGCCCACGACGGCTTTGAAGTAATCACCTCGCGTATCAAGACCAGCAAGCTCTCTTTGCTGATGTGGTTGGTCGGTTTCGTAACCTTTTTCCTCAGCGCTGTACTCGATAACCTTACTACAACTATCGTCATGATATCGTTGATGAAAAAGTTGCTTGATAAGCAGGAAGACCGGCTCTTTTTCGCCGGGATGATCGTGATTGCAGCTAATGCCGGCGGCGCCTGGTCGCCGATCGGCGATGTTACCACCACCATGCTCTGGATCGGTGGTCAGATCACCTCACTGGCTATCATGAAGGGTGTTCTGACCGCATCACTGATTAACCTGCTGCTGCCATTGTTGGTGGTCAGTTACATGTTGAAGGGGCGTATGGTTGTTTCTCCGACCAAGGTTGAGGAGAGCGGTCTTCTGCATACCACCACCTTTGAGCGTAACCTGATGTTTTTCATGGGGCTCGGCATTCTGGTCATGGTGCCGGTGTTTAAGACCTTGACTCATCTGCCGCCGTTCATGGGGATCCTTTTCGGCCTTGGTCTCCTGTGGCTGGTGGGAAATATTGTTCATCGGCACAAGGATGACGATGAAAAACAGCACCTGACCCTGGTGCATGCCTTGAACAGTATCGACATGGGTTCAATCGTTTTTTTTATCGGCATCCTGCTGGCAGTAGCCACTCTCGAGCACACCCACATCCTTACGGCGTTGGCCGGGTGGCTGGATCAAATCGTCGGCCGCCAGGATTTGATCGTCACCATCATCGGTCTGGTGAGCGCGATTGTCGACAACGTTCCCCTTGTAGCGGCATCGATGGGGATGTACGACCTGGCGCAATTCCCTCCAGACAGCTTCCTGTGGGAGTTCATGGCTTACTGCGCCGGCACCGGCGGCTCGATTCTGATAATCGGTTCAGCGGCCGGCGTGGCAGCCATGGGTCTCGAAAAAATTCATTTCTTCTGGTATGTCAGGCATGTCAGTTGGCTGGCGCTGATCGGCTATTTTGGCGGCATCGCCGCCTACATAATTCAATATCGGTTGTTGCATTGACGTTGATCGTTGAGTATGGTATTTTTTTGGGTTTAGTGCCTATAGTAGTCACCAATGATTACTGGTTGTTTGGCTGTGTCAACTGTTTGAAGGTATATGCATAGCCATAGTTCGGAAAATTCGAATATATTCGTTTTTAAGGAGGAATCGGAATGAATAACTTGAATTTATTGGCTGTAGTTTTTGTATTAAGCACATCTTGGTTGGCAACTGGCTGTGCCCAGAAGAGTGTTCACTCGGAATTGACGCCGCCGGCCTCGACCCTTAACGCTGCTCCGATGGTTGCCGGTTCCGACCTTAAGCAACCTGCAACATACTCCGAGGGGATAAATCCTTCAATCAATGCAAATTCACTTGATGATTCCGGTCTGACAGTCGAATCCCTGGATGCAAAGCCGGTTGCAAACAGTGGGCAAAACCAATTAGGTTTTTCTCGTGAAGGGCGAAGCAGTGGCCCGTTGCTTTCCGTATATTTTGATTTTGCCCAGGCGGCCATCAGAGATGATCAACTGGCCAGAATAGAAAAAAATGCCTCCTTCATAAAAAAACAGCATGTGGTCAAGGTTCGGATAGAAGGCAATTGTGACGAACGAGGTTCCTACGAATACAACATGGCTCTGGGAGAACGCCGGGCCTTGAGCGTCAAGAAATTCATGGCCGATCTGGGTATTGATGCAGCTCGGATCGAAACTTTGAGCTACGGTGAAGAACGGCCGGTTGTTCAGGGCCATGCCGAATCGGCCTGGGCTTTAAACAGGCGTGGTGATTTTTTGATTGGACTTTAATAATAACTGGTCGTTTTGTTCTCTTTGAAGGAGCGATCAGGCCCTTCCGGAGTAATTTTTCGTATTTGGTCCGTTACTTCCGAAAGGTCCTGATCCTGGTATAAAATTGATTAATTTGTCCCACGGTATAATTTCAGTGGGCGACTAGAACCGGACAGGGGGCAAAACCAATGACCCGTTCCGTGACGCTGCCCATGAGAAGACGGGTCAGCCCTTTTCGGCCGTGAGAACCCATGAGGATAAGGGAGACCCCCTCCTGCTTTGCCACATCGGTGATCATCTTGTGCGGCTCGCCTTCCCTGACCACGGTATGAATTTGCACGCCCTGGGCTTCGGCCTTTGCCTGCACGGATTTTAGAATTTCCAAGGCTTGTTCGACCATCGCTTTCACCATTTCCGGCGCCTGCACAAAAAACTCCTCATTGGCATCGACAACGGAAACAGCGTATAACTTCAGGGCGCTGCCCTTTGCCAGCATAATTGCCTTATCCACGGCCGCTGCGCTGAATTGAGAACCATCGGTGGCCAGGAGCAATTTGTTCCAGACAGATAACGCCTGTTCGGGCATCACCAGAACATCTTTCGCTGTGTGGCCGATAACTCTGGCAGTCACGCCGCCCAACAGCTCCCGCTCCAAATTGCTTGTGCCCTGACGACCCATGATGATGAGATCGCAGTGCTCTTCTTCGGCAACCTTAACAATCTTTTCGTAGGGTTCCCCCTGCTCAAGATCCGTGAGGATATGGGCATCTTCGGCAGCGGCGATAAGCAGGGCTTCCGCCAGCAGTTTCCGGCCGGGGCCGGCAATAGCATCCTTGATATTGCCAACCCCGATCAGTTCAAGATCTCCCTCATAAGATGGAACAACCGCCACCACCTTGATCCAGCTTTTATCTTCCCTGGCCAGGTTGATTGCCTGGTGCAGGGCATTTTTGCTGGAAGAGGAGCCATCATAGGCGACCAGTATCTTTCTATATCTTGCCATGGTTTAAACTCTCCAAGAGCTCTGCTCTTCTTTCTTCTTGTTTGCCTTGCCACATCGCCTTGAGTACAATAAATGCCCCAAGGGCCAGTGCAAAGATCATGATAGCAAAACTAGTGCTTTTCATCAATTTGACACTATCCTCGGTAATCGGGCTGATAAATCCGAGTTGCGCCATATAGACCGGCACCATGAGGGCGCGACTGAACAGTACGGTGACCATGATAACCCCCATCACCATTTTAATCATATAGGGTTTGACATAGGTTGTGCCCATGGCGCCCAATTGGATACCGAACAGCGAGCCTCCCAGGATAACCATGGCGAGCCGTATATCGACCAGACCATGCATGGCATACTTAAAGGAGCCACCCACTCCCATGACAAAGGCAATGACCAGTTCTGTCGCCGAGGCCATCAGGCTCGGAGCGCCAAGAAGGTAGATCATTCCCGGTACCCCGATAAAGCCACCGACTGCGATGGTAGCGGCGAGCATTCCGGTTGCAAAGCCAAGCGGTATGGTGAAAAGGATTGAAACTCTGGCATTAAGAGCCTTAAAATGCATCATCGTCCCTGGAATATTAATTGACTGTATCCAGCGAGCCAATGGGGATATCTTCTCTTCGCCGGACGTGTCACCGGACCGATAGCTTTTGATGGCGTCGCGCAGCACGAAACCACCAACCACAGCAAGGATGACGACAAAGGCAACGCTGACATAGAGATTCGAGCCGGCATCGCCATATATTCTCTTGATGTTTTCCTGAACTTGCGCGCCATACAGAACACCCGCCTCAGCCGAAACGCCAAGAATAATGCCAAGTTTGACATCAACCTGACCGTATTTGGCTCTTTTGATTGCGCCGATCAAGGCCTTTGGAAATTTATGGCACATATTACTGGCAACGGCGACCAGGCCGGGTACGCCCAGACTCATCATCCCGGGAGTCAAAACAAAGGCGCCGCCTGAACCGATAAAACCGCTGACCAGACCGCCGACAAAACCGACGAGAAACAGGTAGGTCACATTTACGGCGTTAAGATCAATAAAATTGGAAACTACTTGCGCGACATCATGCATTTTATTTACACTCCTTTTTCTTGGCTGCTTCTACGCCCAGAATTGTCCAGAAATCCCCGGTAAACGTCCCATGAAAATAAGAAAATACAAATGCCGCCACAACCGGTAAAAATGCATACATCCCACCTTTGCTGACATAGGTGTTAACCGTGCCCTGGTTCATCATCAGTCCGACATAGAGGCAACTTGATACTATTCCCATGATCAAAAATCTGCCAAACGGTTTTGTCTTTGTATTACTTGCCATACCTCTTCTCCTTTATAAAATTTCTTATCTCTTTCACCCTGTGATCGAAATAACCGAAGGGCGCAAATATAGGGTTTATGGACAAAGTGCCTGACTAAGCTGTCAGCCCACTCCGCCAACTACTTTTTGTTGAATTGATCAGGAAAATATTGATATTTTCGAAAACCTACTCGCACCTCAGGAGCTAAAAAAATTCATCTTACACTTCAACGAAATGGTCAGGCGTCAAACACCTTCGGCATTAAGCATCTCCGAATAGACGACTACCGGGCATCTGATTTTTTGCATAATCTGTGCAAAGTTCTGTTTTTCTCTTTTACCCTCTGTCCGTTGATCGCCATCCGCAACACCGACCCCATCCAAAACAACGAATAATATGTCCCGCCGTCGATCAACATACCGCGCCACCTCTTCGACAAGCCGTGCTTCACCAATAACAGTTGTGTAATCGATATCAGACACCTTGACGCCTTTGCTGGAACCTTCTTCTGCCTGCAACTGCAACGCTTTTTTACCTCGAACATTTTTACCTGATCGCAAGATATGCAGGACTTCAAGCTTTGCCCCTATCCGTCGACAAAGTTCGCGGACATGCTGTATACTCTTCTGATTGATCTCTGTCTGATCCGTGCCCAGCAGGATCTTCTTGTTGGCATTCTTGTTTTGGTGCAGCATCTGTCGGGCAGTCTCAAACTCACCTGCCTCGGCAAATGTCGCTGCAGACATGACTTGTTCGATCTTTTTGAATAAATCTTGGACTGCCATTTTACCACCAACCCTATTTGTTATGAATTTGCTTTTAGTTGATTAAAATCCGCTCCCAATACACTATGGCCAGAAGCAGTAACATGCTTTTTACCCGGATTTTTGCCGGCGCCTGCTTGTAAAATTTCCAGTGCAGTCTCGGATTCATTCGCTTCTGCAAAGGTGACCGCCGTCATTACTCTGTTAAACCACGATATTCTGTTGCTCATAATTGTGCCTCTTGATGCTATGCAGTTTTTACTGCGTTGATAATTTTGCGATTGATTCGCCTCTTTATCTTCTTGTTTAGCAGTAATCATGCCAACAGGTATAAATATAATATTATTTTGTGATTTCAATATGTTATGAGATATGGCCAGAATTTGTTGTTGTTGCGTATAGTAACGCCAAACAGGGGAGTATAGTGTTTTTATTGTAAAATCGAATAGATATAAAAATATGCATACGCAACGGCGTTGTTGCTATATGCAACCAGTAGACATTTAAAAAAATTAGTAGTAATTTAAAAGAAACAATTTGACTGAAGAGAGAGGCGACACGGTTTTTTAGGTGTTCTATCGATTGTTATTATGATAATGAAGGCATATGGAGTAAGTGGGGCAACTGTTTAATGGCTTAAATGTTGCCATGGTCGTGGTCGGGTCGATTCGGATATATTCGTTTTATGGAGGAACTGGAATGAAGAACTGGAATTTATTGGCTGTAATATTTGTAATGTCTTTTTTGTGGTTGGCAATCGGTTGTTCCCAAAAGAGTGTTCACTCGGAATTGACACCGCCACCTGCGGCCTTTAACGCGGATCCGCTGGTTATCAGCTCAGACCTTAAGCAACCCGCAACTTCCTATAAGGGGATAAATCCGGCAATTGCAGCAAATTCACTTGGCGATTCCGGCCTGATAGTCGAACCCCTGGATGCAAAGCCCGCTGTAAACGGTGCACAAAACAAATTCACTCTTTCCAGTGAAGGGCGAAGCAGTGGTCCATTGCTTCCCGTGTATTTTGATTTTGCCCAGGCGAGGATCAGAGATGATCAACTAGCCAGAATAGAAAACAATGCCTCATTCATAAAAAAACAGAATGTAGTTAAGGTCCGGATAGAAGGAAATTGTGACGAACGAGGCACACAAGAATACAACTTGGCCCTTGGGGAACGCCGGGCCTTAAGCGTCAAGAAATTCATGGCGGATCTTGGGATTGATGAAGGCCGGATTGAAATTTTGAGCTATGGTGAAGAACGGCCGCTTGTTCAAGGCCATGCCGAGGCGGATCGGGCTTTAAACCGGCGGGGTGATTTTTTGATCGGGCTTTAACTGCAAAAAGGTGTCTTACCCCCAACAACAGTCCAATCTGTTTTTTTTGATATACCAATTATGCGCTTGCGAATTTTTCATAAAATGCTTCTGGGGTATATTTTATTTCTGGGCATTGCTTTTTTTTTCGGGGTCTATGTCTATGGCCAGGTCGGCCAGATCATGGCCAAGATGCAGCTTGTAGTGATTGCGGATGACGCCAAGGAGGAGTTGCTTGAACTCAGGCGGAACGAGAAGAATTACATTATCAGGCGGGACCAGGTCTACCTCGATAAAATCCATGAGATAATCGGGACGCTTGAAAGACGGGTTGTCGATGTCAATTCCGATATCGCCGGGATATTTGTCGATTCGGACTATGCCGTTCTTCTGGACTCGGTCAGGGCATATTCTTTACTGGTTGATAGATTCAGCCAGAATTATCGGATAACGATCATCCAGGCGGGAAAGCTGAAGAAAATCAGCACGGAGATTGAGAAAAAGATTGTCGGTACCGCAAACTATAAGTTGATTAACGAAATTCTGGAGCTCAGGTTGATGCAGGAGAATTTTGTCATCCTGCCGGAAAACGGTTCCTTTAGCGAGTTAAAAAATAAAGTCCGGAATTTCCGTTCGAAAATCGAACTCGACAATAAATTCGTTAATTTGTGCGACAGGTACGTAGACGTCCTTGAAGATCTTGCAAAACACCACGACAATGAATTGTCATTGCTTGTGCAGATCAGGGACTACGCCAACCGGATGGAAAAAATTATCGACCGGACCGCCAAGCGGGAACGAGAAAATATCGCCGGTTATGTCGTAACTTCCCAACATTTGCTGCTTGGCGCTTTGTTGGCCCTGGCGCTGTTCGGTTCCCTGCTGACCTGGTTTCTTTCCAAAGCCATCCTCTCTCCCTTACAGAAACTGGAGACCACGGTCAGGAGGGTGTCCGAGGGTGATTTTGATCTCAGACTTGATCTGCAGGGCGATGTCGAGACCGTTTCTCTGCAGAAATCTTTCAATACTATGCTCGACACCCTCAATCTGTCCCGGGAGTCCCTGGAGAGAACCGTGCATCTCCTGCAGGAAAAGAGTATCCAGCTCATCGAATCGGAAAAGCTGGCCTCAATCGGCATCCTTGCCTCCGGGGTGGCCCATGAGATTAATAACCCGCTTGCTAATATCTCGCTTACAGCCGAGACGATCAAGGAAACAGGGAAAGATTTGACCGATGCTGAATTGGTTGAGCTGGTTGGCGATATCCTGTCGCAGACCGACAGGGCCACGGCCGTGGTCGCCAATCTCCTGGGCTATGCCACCTCCATGAAAAACAGCCGGACCGGGGATGAAGATATCTGTGCCGTTGTCACTCAATCGATTACTATGGTGGCGCATGAATTGAAACTCCACGACATTGACCTGGTTCAACAGATTCCCGTTGCTCCCCTGATGGTCAAGGGTAACCGGGGCAGGCTCGAACAGGTGTTTGTCAACATAATGTTGAACGCCGTGCAGGCCATGGACCATAAGGGCGTACTTTCCGTAACCGTCAGACCGGACGGCAACAGCGCCGGGAATGACGCGGTAATCGAGATTGCCGACACTGGTCCGGGCATCACGGAAGAAAATATCAAGAAGATATTCGATCCGTTTTTTACCACGAAATCGGCTGGTGAAGGAACCGGCCTCGGCCTTTATGTAAGTTACGGAATAATCCAGGAACACGGCGGCGAAATTCAGGTTGAAAGCACACAAGGCATAGGGACCTTGTTCAGGATACGGTTGCCACGGTCAGCAACCGAACATGTGGAGAATCGGTAGGATGGACCAGACGCTCAGGGTGTTTGTAATTGATGATGAGAAGATTCTGTTGTCCCGGCTCAAAAAAGCCCTGACCAGCGAGGGCTATGAGGTTACGACCTTTTCGGAGCCGCTGGCCGCTCTGGCGTCAATCCAGGCCCGGCCGCCGCATATTATCATCACGGATGTGAAGATGCCCGGCATGGACGGTATCGAACTGCTGCAACGCGCCAAGGTCGTTTTCGAGGTCACCGAGGTTATTGTATTGACCGGTTATTCCTCGCTTGATGCTGCGGTCGAGGCGACCAAGAAAGGCGCTTTTTATTATCTGGCCAAGCCCTTTAAGCTTGAGGAAATCAAGCTCATTTTGGCTAAGGCGGCCGGCAAGGTGCGGATAGCCCTTGAAAACGCCCGGCTCAGGGAGCAGGTCCATGAAAAACGCAAGTTTCGTAGAATGATTGGCGAAAGTCCCGAGATGCAGGAAATCTTCCAGGTAATCGCCAAAATCTCGAAGGTGGATTGCAGTGTCATTATTTTTGGCGAATCCGGCACCGGCAAGGAGTTGATCGCCCAGGCCATCCACCAGGAAAGTCCAAGGTCTGCTGGGCCTTTTGTCTCTTTCAACTGTGCGAGCTTTGCCGAGGAACTCATGGCCAACGAGCTGTTCGGCCATGAAAAAGGGGCGTTCACCGGTGCCACGGCGGATAAGGCCGGTCTTCTTGAAACAGCGGACAATGGAACCATTTTCCTCGACGAAGTGGCTGACATGCCGATGTCAATGCAGGTCAAACTCCTGAGGGTTCTGCAGGAACGGGTTCTGCTTCGGGTCGGCGGGGTTAGTGAGATCAGGATTGACGTGCGGGTGATCGCCGCAACTAATAAGGATATCAAGGAGATGGTGGAGTCAGGCCAGTTTCGTCAGGATCTTTTTTACCGGTTGAACGTGGTGTTTATCGAGTTGCCGCCCCTCAGAAAACGTAAGGCAGACATCCCGCTTCTGGTTGCTTACTTTATCGAGAAATACAACCGGATTTTTAAGAAATCCATCAGAGAGCCCGGTCAGGATTTTTTACGCCTGCTCCTTGCCTACTCCTTTCCGGGCAACGTCCGTGAACTGGAAAACATCATAGAACGGGCCGTGGCTCTGGCGGAAACCGAGGTGCTCGGCGTACAGGAACTTCCACCGGACCTTAATATGCTGAGTATTGCCTCGCTGCCTGCCGCCGGTATCCTGTCTCTCAAGGACTACGAAAATGATTATGTCCTTGCCGTTTACAAGTATACCGGCAACCATCAACAGAGGACTGCGGAAATGCTGGGTATCTCGCGGACCACCCTGTGGCGCAAGCTTAAGGAACTGGGGCTTAGCGAGTAAGCTTTGTTTCATAATTGAACAACATCCACTTCAGACCTCTCCCTCTGTTAAGCCTTGTCTCTTCTCCCGCCTGACGTCGCCAAATCCCTTTCTTACAGGTTTTGTTTCAAAAGTGAACATTCCATCCTTTTAGTGGTTGCATTTTAACTTCCCGGAATTATTAGACTTATTGGTAAGTAGTTTTTTCAAAATGAAACGTTCCTTGTGTTTAAGGCGCGGGGGTTATGGTATAACATATTGATATAATAGGAATTAATTATGATGGCATCCTCCTTGCTGATAACCTGATCTGATAAGACAACCGTTCCGGTAATTTTCAGATTAAACAATTCAACAAGGGAGGACAGTAAAGCATCATGTATTTCTATTTACCAGTAGCATTAACAAGCATTAACGCCTTTATGCCGATTGGCCTGGGTTTCGCGGTCGGCATGCTCTCTGGCCTTTTCGGAGTGGGCGGTGGTTTTTTGATGACCCCATTGCTAATTATGATGGGAATTCCGGCCACGGTAGCTGCGGCTACCGACTCAAACCAGATTGTGGCTGCGTCAACCTCCGGAACCTACGCGCATTGGAAGCTCGGGAACGTTGATTTTAAGATGGGCGCCTTGCTTCTGTTCGGCAGCCTTCTGGGTGGCGGGGTCGGGGTGCAAGGTATCAAATTACTGCGAGCCATGGGGAACGCCGATTTCGTTATTCAGGTAACCTATGTGGTTATGCTGGGCGGAGTGGGCGGCTATATGTTTTTCGAAAGTCTCGGCAAACTGCGGAAAAGCAAAAGCGCGGCAGTGGTTATAGAAAAACCACAAGAAACCGAGGATTCAGCGTTTACTAAAATGCTGCATAAACTACCCCTGCAAACCGATTTTGACAAATCAAGGATCAGGCACTCCTCTCTCATTCCGGTCGTCCTGGGCGCCTTTGTCGGCGTTCTTGCCGCCATCATGGGTGTGGGTGGCGGGTTCCTGATGGTGCCGGTCATGGTCTATATGCTGCGGATGCCCATGCATGTCGTGGTTGGCACCAGCCTGTTTTTGGTGCTGTTCACCTGCATCGAGGTCACTTTCCTGCAGGCTTATACCAATCATACTGTCGATTTTATTCTGGCGGCCCTGTTGCTGGTCGGTTCGGTGATCGGCGCCCAGATCGGTACGGTCATGGGTCGAAAACTGCAGGGAGAACAGCTTAAGATATTACTCGCTATTATCGTTCTGGTGGTCACGGTCAAGATCGTGGCTGATCTTACCATTACCCCACATTTGCTGCTGGCGCAGGGAGGAGGACACTGATGAAACAAATCAATTCAAGTATGTTATTGGGATTAAGTCTGGTTGCTGCTACCGGAATCAGTCTGGCGTTACTGACTTTGTTGCTGGCTAAGCTGAGTCAGGGAGGATACTGATGAAACATTTACATTATCGAAGATCAGTTGTGTCGTGCCTGTTGTTGGCTGTTGCGGCGCTGGGCCTGATTGTCCTGCCGGGCCGGGCCTTCGCCACGCTGACCGCCAAGGCTAATCATGACCATATAACAATCGATTCGTTCTACCACGGCAGCAGTGTCAGTGTCCGCGGAGTGTGCGATTCGGACGCCGAACTGATAATCAAGATTACCTCGCCGGAAGGTCATATGGCGTTAAAGGAAAAAGGTAAGGCCGGTGGCTTGCTGTGGATGAACGTTGCGGAGTTGCGATTCGGGAATACCCCGAATCTCTATTTAATCAATGGCAGCAAAAAAATTGAAGACCTGGTCGCCGTTGAAGAGGCGGACAAGTATGTCCTCGGATATTCAGCCCTGAAGCGCCACATCACCATGGAACCGATCTCCGATCCGGCTGAAAGAGTTACGTGGTCGGACGAATTTATCAAATATAAGGAAAATCAGAACCTCTATTTGGAAGGGAATGGCAAAATTACCTTTTCGGCGAAAAAGGATGGCTCGACCTCATATTACCTATTGTTTGACTGGCCTTATCAGGCCGCGCCCGGTGACTATCTGGTTGATGTTTACGCAATAAAGGACTGCAAGGTTGTGGAAACCGCCCAGTCGAAGATTAACGTCGAACAGGTCGGAACCGTTAAATATCTGGCAACCATGGCTAAGGAGAACGGCGGGATGTACGGGGCGCTTTCCATAGTGGTCGCGATTTTTTGCGGATTTGGCGTTGGTATGATTTTCCGTAAGGGCGGAGGAGCGCACTGATATGTACGAAAAAATTATCATTGGCTACGACGATTCAGCATACAGCCTGGCTGCGGTTCGGGAAGTCGTGGCATGGATCAACAGGCATAGCGGCACGGCGGAGATCGTCCACGGTTTCTATTTTGACGAGGAGGAGTTCGGCATCAAGCCGGATCTCTTGAAACTACGGGCAGAAGAAGGGAAGAAAGCCTGTTTGCGGGCTCAGGAGATGGCGGCCGGTTTAGGCGTTGCCATGGATTTCTCGATCAGGGAGGGCGATCCGCATGACGTTATTGTCCATACCGCCCAGGAAAAAGGCGCCGGCCTGATCGTCCTCGGTACTTACGGCCGTAGAGGCATCAAAAGATTGATAATGGGCAGTGTCACGGCCAAGGTCATACTCGACGCCCCCTGCGATGTTCTGGTTGTCAAGAATCCTTGTGACGACTGCACAGGCAGATATAACCGGATACTGGTGCCGTTTGACGGTTCACCGTTGAGCCGTAAGGCCCTGGATACCGCCTGCCGTCTGGCGAAGCTTGACCGGTCACAGGTTACGGCCTTGTATGTCATTCCGCGCTATGAGGAGATGATGGATTTCTTGAAAACCACCGGTGTGAAGAACAGCTTGAGAAATGAGGCCGAGAACATAATGGCTGTGGCCAGGAATTTGGCTGACGGGCAAGCGGTTGCCATACGCACCGAGATCAAGGAAGGCTCGGCTGCCGATAAAACAGTAGAAGCGGCCGAACATAAGGAAACCGACATGATCGTCATGGGCAGTCATGGCTGGCGGGGGTTTGACAAATCAATAATAGGCAGCACGGCAGAGAGGGTCATCATGGCCACGCCCTGTCCGGTGCTGATAACGAGGTGAGAAGATGAGAGGCATACGAAAGATTCTGGTTGCGGTCAATAACTCTCTGGACGGTGTCCGGGAAGGCATTAAACTTGCCGAGGATGAGAAGACCTGGCTGACCGTGTTGAAGGTTCTGCCGTCCTACGAGGGCGATCTTGACCTGACCGGCATTAAAAATATCAAGGACGTAATTAATGTAAGCGGCAACTCTGTAGCCGCTGAGATCAAGCAGTTGGCCGCCACGGAACGGACATTGATCAAGACCCGCCTGGAAACCGGTGAGATTGACAAGAAAATCGTTGAGGTGGCCCAGGAAGAACGGTGCGATCTGATCATCATGGGGGCGCGGAAAACCGGCTTTTTCGAAAGGCTTTTCGGTGCAAATATTGTTGAAAAAGTCATCAATCAGGCGCCGTGCCCGGTTTTTGTAGTTGGTGCGTAATGTCTGAAATTACAGGATGTTCTGATACCCGAATCCCTGTCGGAGCAAGGATTATGGTCGTTGATGATGAGCCGATCATCGTCAAAAGACTGGAAACCTTGCTCGGTCACCTGGGCTATGTCGTTACAGCATTCACGGACAGTGAAGAAGCTTTAACTGTTCTGGCTCATGAGCGTTTTGATCTGATCGTCACCGATCTTAAGATGCGGAAAAATGACGGTCTGAAGATTCTTGCAACCGCCCTGGCCAACGACCATGAGGCCCGGGTCCTGGTGATCACCGGCGATGGTAACTGGGAGAGTATCTCCGAGGCGATTGCTAAGGGGGCCAAGGGATGCATTATCAAACCATTCAGAATCGAGGATCTCAAAAACGCAATCAATCGCGTAATTCCGTCTGCTGTTCAGCTTGAGCGGGCAGTCGATGCATGGTTCAATCACAACATGACAAGGAGCTGCAATGAAAAAGATGTTGTCAATATTTGATACCTGGATGATGGCTTTGACCTTTTCCGAAGCTAATGAACACGAAACCGCCAGGCAGATCATGAACGATGGGAAAAGTGGTCATTTTCCCGTTAATTCGGCTCCCGACAGCCGGAAGCCCCTGCCCGAGAGGTTTAGAAATCAGAGACACAAGGCATGAAAACGTACAGTATGGTGAGATGATGAATACATTTCAGAAGGCAATGGCTGCTGTTACTTATGCGGAAGCCGGGGAATTCGAAACTGCCGGGGAATTTCTGGAACAGCCCGGAAATAAAGCCAAGAAGGTATTGCTGGCGGTAGAAGACAATGAAATCGAGCAGAAGGTTGTGACCGCTGCATTGAGCCTCAGCCAGAGGGTCGGGGCCAGCCTTGAAATCCTGCATGTCCTGAAAACGGCAATGGCGTCAGGTAAGGCTGCTTTTGCTGAGCAGTTGGTCGCCAAGCGCCTGCGGATTATGGGGGTGAAATATCGGCTGGTCTTCAGCGATGGCGACCTGCAAGATGAAATGTTGAAACATGTGCTGCGGCCTCGGGACATCATTTTTGTGGTGCTGAAGTCTATTGTTTCCGAGAAAAACCTCAGCCCGGAGGAAAAGAAAAATTTCAAGCAGATCATGAAACGTTTTCGTTGCCCTGTGGTCGTCTATTCATCAGCAGGTTTCACCTGCCCGGACCTGGCCGCAGGACCAAATCGATGATCTCCGCCACCTCGTCGGTGGTCACGATCTTCATATTTTTTTTAATTTCCTCAGGCAGGTCGCGCAGGTCCGCCTCATTGCGGGCGGGAAAAATCACGGTGGTCAGACCGGCCCGGTGCGCAGAGAGGATCTTCTCACGCACCCCGCCCACCGGCAGGATCCGACCGGTAAGGGTTAATTCGCCGGTAAGGGCCGTATCCCGGCGGCAGGGCCGACCGGTAAGCAACGATATCAGGGCCATGGCAATTGTGAGGCCTGCAGAAGGTCCATCCTTGGGGATGGCCCCGGCAGGAACATGAATATGAATATCCTTATCATCAAAGGCATCGACAGGGATATCGAAAAGGCCCGGATTGCTGCGCAGATAGCTCAAGGCCGCCTGGGCCGACTCCTTCATTACTTCGCCTAACGAACCAGTCAGTATCAGGCGGCCGCTGCCCTTCATCTTGATGGCCTCAATAAAAATAATCTCCCCGCCGGTCTCGGTCCAGGCCAGGCCCGTAACCACCCCGATCTTTTCCGGGCCGGCACTGACCTCAAAATAATACTTGCGCGGGCCCAGATATCTTTCGACCGCTTCCGGGGTGATCAGGGCAGTAGTTCGGGCTTCATGGTTACGCACCACCTCCCGGGCGTTTTTACGGCAGATGGCGGCAATTTGACGCTGCAGGTTGCGCAGGCCCGCCTCTCGGGTGTATTCCCGGATTATCTTTTGGATCGCCTCGAGTGTAAAGGTGGGCGAGAAATCTGCCAGACCCGCCTCCTCGATCTCCCGCGGGATCAGATGGTGGACAGCGATGGCCAGCTTTTCCTCCTCGGTATAGCCACTGAAACGCAGGAGCTCCAGGCGGTCGAGCAGCGGCGCGGGGATCGGGCCGATCGTGTTGGCCGTGGTGATGAACATGACAGATGAGAGATCAAAAGGCACATCCAGATAGTGATCCAGAAAATTGGCGTTCTGTTCGTGATCAAGCACCTCCAGCAGGGCCGAGGCCGGATCGCCCTTGAAGTCCTGGCCGATCTTGTCTATCTCATCGAGCATGATAACCGGATTTTTTGATTCCACCCGGCGGATCTCCTGGATGATTCGGCCCGGCAGAGCCCCCACATAGCTGCGGCGATGGCCGCGAATTTCCGCCTCATCCTTGAGTCCGGCCATGGAGATGTGGATGAATTTACGCTGCAGGCTGCAGGCTATGGTCCGGCCCAGCGAGGTCTTGCCGGTGCCGGGCGGACCCACAAAGCAGAGCACCGGTCCTCTGGCCTGCAGTTGCAACTGTTTGCCGGCCAGGGCCTCGCGGATAGTGGTGCGAAGCTGATCGAGTTGCAGGGGCTTAGCGAGAAAATGATACGACCCTTTTTTCATGGCCTCCACCGCAGTCGGCGTAGTGGCATAGCCGGTGATCATGATTACCTCGGTGTTGGGGGCTCTGGTCTTGGCCTTTTCGAGCACCTCCATACCACTCACCTTCTCCATCTTGAAGTCGGTCACCACCACATCAAAGCTGGTTTTTTCAAATAACTGTAAGGCCTCCATGCCGCTGGCAGCAATGGTCACCTGATAACCGTCCTTGACAAGCACATGGCTTAAGTTGGTGCGGGTGATCTGCTCGTCATCCACCACCAGTATTCGGAACTTCCTGGATAGTCTCAGGGTCCTGACTGCCAGGTGCTCCAGAAGCCGCTCCTTGATGTCGACCAGGCCGAAGTGCTCGCGGTTCAGGACGTTCAGGGCTTTCTCTATGTCCAGATCATCTTCGGTAGCCTTATTCCAGGGTAGACTTGCCAGATATTCGACATAGTTAATGCCGATGGTGTACTCGGTGGCAGAGGAGCTGGTTTTTTCAAGCTTCTCAATCTCTTTGAGGGCGATAGTCGTGACCGGCGCTGGCATCCTGGCGTTTAGCACCGCTTCCTTCAATTCCGCCAGCTCGGAGGGGCACTCGGATTCTTGCCCCCCCCTGCTGAAAATTCCCATGTCCTGACCTCACTCGTAGTGGAGATGATGATTGATTTCCTGGTCCATGAAAACCTTCTCATTCTACCTTGTTCCAGGCCAAAAAACAAACCATGTCCTGAGGCCGAGCATCATATTAATATAAGTTCAAGTCCAAAACAGAATACCCCGGCCGGATTGCAGAGTCCGACTGGGGTATTATGTTTTGGCCATCTACACCAAGAAATATTTTTTACATCCGCAGTTCTGCTCGTTTTTCGGATTCCTTTCTGACCCGTGTTTCGGGGCGCTGCTGATTTTCGCTGCGCTTGTCTAGAATATCTCTTGCTGTCTCCGCCTCGCCGGCCTCGGCAAAGGTGATAGCCATCATGATTCTGTCCCATGTGCTGATTGGTTTTGTATAGGTCTCCATTTTTATTCCCTCTTGATGCTGTGCAGTTTTCACTGCGTTGATAATTATGGTTGATTCGCCTTGTTATCTTCTTATTAAGCAGGAATCATGCCAATAAATATATTTATATTTTATTTTGTAATTTCAACATGTTATCAAATATGCTTAAAATTTGTTATCGTTGTATATAGCAACACCGAACAGATGAGTACAGTTTTTTACTTTAAAATTAAATAGATATAAAAATTTTACACGCAACGACGTTGTTGCTATATGCAACTCATAGACATTTGGATAATTTAGGAGTACTTTGAAAGGAATGATTATTCGTTTTACCTATGCCTGACCGCTCACAATACAATGGAATACACAATGCTCAAACTACCCTCTGGAATCCGAAAAAAAGTTATTCTTGGCTTCTATTTGATATTGAGCTTTTTGATGATAACGGCATTTCTAACCTATGGAATTGTCAAAAGAGTGGAACACAAGGTGGAATCCATGGAGGTGATCGACGACTTTTTGAAAACCACCCTTGAGCTTCGCCGCTTCGAGAAAAACTATTTCCTCTACAATAAAGAAGAGGACTTTAATGACAGCATGAAGTTCTGGGACGAATTAGAGAGTCATCTTTTCAAAAACAACCGAATGTTGAGCGCCCTGATGACCACTACAGTCTTCAAACGACTGTGGGAGACGGTTCACGAATACCGACGGGACATGCTGCTCCTGCACAAGCAAGATCAGCATCCCCTTAAAAAACTGGGGGGCTCTATTGATCGAGTTCAGTTAGAGGCATTTATCCGGACCCAAGGCAAAGAACTTACCGACACCGCCGAGAAGGTCTCAAGAAACGAACGACGAACCATTCACGCTCTGCTCAAGACCACCGGCACCATCCTTATCCTCTCCATCCTGACACTGGTAATACTCTGCGTTGGATTCGTTGCAATTCTAGGCAGAAACATTCTTAGTTCACTCAATATCCTCCACGACCATACCCGGAGGATCTCCAGAGGTGAATTCGTCACAGCTCCCCTCCATGTAGATGACCAGGAGATCAACTCCCTGCTGCAGGCCTTTAACCGAATGACCAATGAACTTCGAGTACGCCAGCAGCAGTTGGTTCAGTCCGAAAAACTGGCTGCCCTCGGCACCCTGCTTTCCGGGGTGGCTCATGAACTTAATAACCCGTTGTCCAACATCTCCACCTCGGCGCAAATACTAAAAGAAGAACTGCTCTCCGGCGATCCCGAATTTAATAACAACCTAATCAGTCAGGTTATCGAACAATCAGACCGGGCCCGGGATATTGTCCGGACCCTGCTCGAATTCTCCCGGACCAGTGAATTCCACAGCCAGAAAATTGTCTTTCGACAGTTAGTCGAAGAGACAATTATTCTGTTACGCGGCCATGTTCCCACCGAAGTTGACATTGCACTCGAAATACCAGTCGATCTTGAACTGTTCGCCGACAAACAACGGCTAAAGCAGGTTTTTTTGAATCTGATCAAAAATGCTCTTGACGTTATAGGAGACCAAGGCCGGATCTGGATATCGGCTCAGGAAATCCATAAAGAAGCCGGTAGCCAACAGCATGAAATAGAGATCATGATTAACGATAACGGACCAGGTATTCAACCCGAGAACCTTGCAAAAATATTTGATCCGTTTTTTACCACCAAAGATGTGGGCCACGGCTCCGGGCTTGGCCTTTTCATTGTCCACGATATTATTGAATTGCATGGTGGAACGATTCGGGTGGAAAGCCGTCCAGGTGAAGGCACGACCTTCATCATCTGGCTGCCATACAATCAGGGAGAACATATTAATGACTGAGATTGCCAAACTGCTGGTGGTTGATGACGAGGCTATTGCCTTGAACAACCTCACCTATATCCTTAAAAAAGAGGGGTATGACGTTACCGGGACCCAGAGTGGCCCGCGAGCGCTTAAACACATCGAAGAGGGCGAATTCAATCTGGTGCTCACCGATTTGAAGATGGAGAAGGTCGATGGCATGCAACTATTGAAGCGGACAAAAGAACTCTATCCCGACACCGAGGTGATTATGATCACCGGCTTCGCTACGGTTGATTCGGCAATTGAGGCGATGAAATCAGGAGCCTACTACTATATCGCCAAGCCCTATAAACTTGACGAAGTTCGTAAGGTCGTCAGAGAAGCAATCGAAAAAAATCAGCTCAAAAAAGAGAATGTCCGGTTAAAAGAGCATCTGAAGATCTTCCGAGGCGAAACAAAGATCATTACCGACAATGCCGGGATGCGCAAGCTTCTCGAGATGGCGAGCCAGGTAGCGGCAACCAACAGCAATATCGTCATTTCCGGAGAGTCCGGCACCGGCAAGGAGCTGCTTGCCAAATTTGTACACGCCGCAAGCAGTCGGAGAGAGAGGGGAATGCTTTCCATTAACTGTGGAGTTTTCAACGAAGATTTGCTCAGCAATGAACTGTTCGGGCACGAGAAAGGTGCCTTTACCGGCGCCACTGAAGTTAGAAAGGGTCTTGTCGAAATGGCTGACGGCGGCACGCTGTTTCTTGATGAGATTACTGAAATGTCGCCGGCTATGCAGGTCAAACTGTTGCGGGTCCTCCAGGAAAAGGAGGTCATGCGGGTCGGCGGGAACGAGACCATCAAGATCGACGTTCGCTTTATCGCGGCCACTAACCGTAATCTTCAGGAGGAGGTTAAACACGGCAACTTCCGTCAGGACCTTTTCTATAGAATCAACGTTGTCTCCCTTACCCTCCCGCCTCTGGCGGAACGGCGAGACGATATCCCTCTACTTGTCCAGTATTTTGTAGACAAGTATTCGATCCTCATGAATAAATCAATCACTGAAGTTACTCCGGAGACCATGGAGATTCTCATGAACTATGATTTTCCCGGAAATGTCAGGGAGCTGGAAAATACTATCGAGCGGGGAGTGGCCCTTGCCACTACCCGGATTATCAATCCCGACCTGCTTCCCGAAGATTTGCGCGGTCGGACCATGCAGACATTTCGTAAACACGAGGGCCGCTATCCATCGCTCGACGATATGGAAAAATCCTATATCGACTGGATACTGAAAGAGACCAAGGGTAACAAAACAGAAGGCGCCAAGCTGCTTGGCATCGACCGGGTTTCGCTCTGGCGGAAAATAAAGAAATATGATTTGGAAGACGCTGAGGGATGAAAGTTCGCCAATTTCGCACTGCTGTTCAGCCATCCTGATATAACTTGAAAAAGTTGGGTGTGAAGATGGTAAATTTTTCAGTCTCTACCTGTAATGGTAGGGGCTTTTTTTGTGCTTGGCATAGAGCGCGCATAATACTTGACAATTAGCTATACATTATTTACATTTGTCTTAACATTAGCTGAAAAAAAGGAATTTTATGCGCGTCGAACTCACTCCCAAGCAGCAGCAGTTTTTCGATTACCTGGCCGACCGGATGGCCGGGCAGGGCAGCAGCCCCAGCCTGCGGCAGGCCGCAGTTGCTCTCGGCGTCAGTCACGCGGCCGTGGCCCAGCTGGTTAGCGCCCTCGCAGAGAAGGGCTATATCCGGCGGGACGGTCGTTACAGTCGCAATATCACTCTGCTGAACCGCGACCGGGAGGTTGCGCCGCCGCGTTGGCGACAGGTGCCGGTGATCGGTCGGGTACAGGCGGGCCTGCCCATGTACGCTCAGCAGGAGTGGGACGGCACTCTGGTGGTGGATGGTAGTCAGTTTCGGGGCGAGAACCTTTTTGCCCTGCGGGTCCAGGGGGATTCCATGCAGGAGGCCGGCATCCTGGCCGATGATCTGGTGATTTGCGAACCTCGCCAGTATGCGGAAAACGGCGAAATCGTTGTCGCCCTGATCGCTAAAGAGGAGGCCACGGTCAAACGATTCTTCCTGCATCTGGATCACATCGAACTGCGGCCGGCAAACTGTAACTACTCAGCGCTCTCCTATGGCTTTGGCGAGGTTTTGATTCAGGGCAAAGTGGTCGGCCTGGTCAGGGACCGGGGCTTTTGAGTGCCGGTCTGAAATTGGCGGGATGCGCAATGGACGATCTTGGTCGGACAACAAAAAAACCGGGCGCAGGCGCTGCTCAGCTCCTGGTTGGCACCAGCGGCTACTCCTACACCGAATGGGTGGAGGCGGGTTTTTATCCGGCTGTCACTAAATCGGCGCTGATGCTGCCGCTCTATGCCCGCATCTTTCCGGCGACCGAACTGAACTTCACCTGGTATCAGATGCCGCGGGCCGAGGCTTTGGAACGGTTGCGGCAGAACGCGCCGCCCCATTTCCGGTTTAGCGTCAAGCTGACCCGCCAGCTGACCCACGATGTCGAGGCAGGTAAATGGCAGCAGCAGGCTACCGCCTTCCGGGAGGGCGTCACCCCAATGCTGGCGACCGGGCAATTGCTGGCTGTGCTGGTGCAACTGCCCCCCGACTTTGACCGGAGCCAGGCGCACCGGCGTTATCTGGCGGAACTTCTTGATGCCCTTGCCGATCTGCCCCTGGCGGTCGAGTTCCGGCATGCCTCCTGGGCCGATGACCGGGTGTATGCCGAGCTGGAGCGGCGGCGGATCACCCTGGTCAATGTCGATACCCCGCAACTGACCGACCTTTTTCCCAACCTGACTGTCGTCACCAAT
>Ga0208863_1000734_pt1 | contig 26423 bp, 40 predicted proteins | sample RifOxyD3_FD_184040 | JGI IMG/M metagenome (GOLD analysis project Ga0208863, IMG submission 184040) | Soil microbial communities from Rifle, Colorado - Rifle Oxygen_injection D3 (SPAdes) | ecosystem: Environmental > Terrestrial > Deep subsurface > Rock core/Sediment | place: Rifle, Colorado...
ATATTCTGTCCGCGGCCAGTAGTAAGACGGGATATTTCACGGGATACCTCCTCAGATTTTTGATTAAGATCGTCTTCAGTTTTGGATAGGCGCGCGGACAGAATATCGCCCCGGTCCTGAGCAGATTGCAGGCGTTTGCGCGCAGCGGATTCGGTCGCCGCAATTGCTTCGGCTTGCGCCGCCTTCATCCCGGATATTTCAGCCCGATAATGCTGGCGGGTGTAGTCCCAGCCTCCCGCCGCACCGAGTGTAAAGGCGAAGATAAAGAAGATGGATAGCCCGGTTATAAGGCGGATCATGTTGCCATCCCGCGACCCCAGACCAGATAGCGCGGCTGCAATACCACCATGATGCGGCGCGGATAGCCCAGATTTTCAGGGCAGAAAGCCATACTGCGCGGGTGATAGTTTGCGGTGCGCAATGCATGCCCGCATGCCCGGTCAACTGCCGTATGACTGAGCGCCGGGCGCACCGTTGCCGCCTCGCGCTGCCAATGTCCCAGCCCTCCGTTGTAAGAGCGCAACGCCGCCCATAGCCGATCAGACTCAGAGTCACCGGCTACCCGGTCATACAGCCACTTGTCGTAGGTCACCAGTGCGCGCAATGCCCAGGTAGGATTTTGCGGCGTACCGATAGCCAGCTCCGGGAATTTCTGCTGCATCCAGCTCGCCGTGGCCGGCATGAACTGCGTCATCCCTACCGCACCGACCTGGCTGACTGCAGCAGGATTCCAGCCGCTCTCCTGGTGCACCTGGGCGGCGAACACTGCAATCGGCGCATTCAGCCCCCATGTGGCATGGGCGACACGGGTCAGATCGGCGCGGTATTTCGTTGCCGCTGGCGGGATCGGTTCGGCCACAGCAAAGCCGATATAGCTCCAGAACAGCAGCGACAGCACGCCCGCCAGCCACCAATTAAAACGGCTATTGGGTTGATCCAGTTGCGTGGCAATGGCGTTGTTCGGGCTGGATTCAGTTGCAAATTCGTAAGCCTTAATAGGCTTCCCGGTAGCTTTGCAATGAGAGTACATCCGGCGCCGATGGCGAGGGTCTTTCATGGTTAAGCCCCCAGGCCCATCGCAATCATTGCAGCGGCCACAATAATGGCACGGCGCAACAACGCGGCAGCAAAGGCGATTTCGTAAGCGGAGTGTTTCGGCATAAATTCATCTGGCGAAGCATAGGGAAACAGCGAGCGATCCAGCCAATATCCAGCCACACCGGCTATTGTCACCAGCGATAGCTTGTACAGGGTGACAGGCAGCTGTTGCGGGGCGAGCAGGTAGATCAAAATCAACAGCAGGATGGTGGCGATTTGCCAGGCGAACAGGCGCGGGATTTTCATGGGTAGGCTCCAATGGGTTAAGGAGGTTGGAGCTTACGTGCGCGCGAGGTTTTGGATTAGACGGGAAACGTTTCCAGCGTATTGAGCGAGACAGGATTTAGCGAGTATGCGTCCAGCCCCGGTGTGTCGAGTGAAACCACTTTCAAAAGATACGTTCACCCTGCGATATCACCAGGGCTCAACAATACTTAAATGGAGAACGGATGCGACCAGTAATGACACTGAAAAACCTGTTCATCGCAGTGTTCGTTCTGCCATTGCGGATCAGCCTGTTTTTACTGTTATGGGCGATTGAGTGCGTCGGGGATTATTTGGCTTACCTTGTGGAACTGATCCCAGGTCTTGAACCAGATCAGAAGTATGAGGCACTTCGTGCCAACAAAAGGCGGCAGCAGGTGATTGACGGCATGGGCAAGTTGGCAACCAAGAGGAATTCATCATGAAAGGCCTAGTAATCATCAAACCCGCGCCGCGAACTGCTTATCGTCATTACCGCTGGGCCATCGCTTGGCGTATAGACAATCAGCGCCGACTTGCAGCGTTGACAGACAAACTGACGATGGTTGTGCGAATGCCACTGGGCGAACTGAAAGATGGACTTATTTCCCGCTTCGTAACATTGACAGCAGAACCATGTATTCGAGTTCACGGCTGGTGCTGTGTGCGGGTCAACCGGCTTTACAACATAGGCAAACGCACCCGCAGCCACCTCGGTAAGCGCGTACTGTTCGCCCTCCATGCGCCATTCGACAAGACGGGCAATCTCTTTCACGGATTTGGCATGTTCCTGTTGCAGCAAAGAATTTTCGCGCATCAACGAGGCCTGCTCCGTCTGGAGCTTAAGTATCAAATTTTGAGCCGCAATCAAATCATCTGTCGCTTTTATTAAGACTGCATTCACCGCTTCGTAGGTTTTTGCATCGAGCGCGGTTTTGAGCATCTCTTTAATTGTTTTGACGCTGGACGCAGCGGCCATCAATTCACTCAGCATTTCTTATCCCATCCAGTTTTTGTTCGTTCATTTTGGCTTTCTTTCATTTACGCGGATTAAGGTAGGAGTAAGGTATAGCTTCGCCCCTTTTTTTCTCGGAGAACATCGCCGATTTCAGCACCGTAATACATGGCATAGCGGAACTGCTCGGCGTTGAATTGCGGAAACTGTTTAGATAGTGTGCTTTGAACGATGCCGGGATTAGCTGCTATCACAGGTAAGGCTTCGCGCATCACATCAGCGTACAGCGGATCATCTCGCGTGAATGCGACCATCAATTCTTTGAATAGCTCAGGGATTGGTGGTGGCGCGTTTTCTTCTCTAACTTTATAAGACAGCTCATGCAGGTTTGTGCGCGCTTCGTTGTAATCTTTTTCTCGCCAAAGCCTGGCAATTTCATCAATCTGATTTATCCAAAAATCGTCGAAGTATTTTCCGGTTGCTATTTCATTTGCTTTGGCGCGAAGCCGTGAAGCCAGAATGGCATCCTCTGGCGTTGGCTTCCAGAAACGTGCCATTGCACGTAGCAGCCCTGGTGCAGTTTGACTGGTTGAACTGATCTTTCCATGTGTCAGATATTGACCGTAACACGATTCGATACGTTGCCGCTCTGCATCGGTGAAGGCGGACAGCCACCAACCTTCCAAGTGGAAGTAGGTAATCAAGCCGCCGATCTGATACTTCATTTTTTAACTGTCGCTGCCAACAAAGCCTCTACGCCAAGTTGAACATCTGGATGACTTGATCGGAAATTAGAGAGCAGTGCAATTTCGCGCAGGCTAATTGAGACATCAAGTCGATTGGCACCAGCAAGTATTGTAGGTATGTCAAATCCAGCATTTTTTAAGGCTATCAACACATCCCCGCCTGGCATCGCGCCGCGTTCGTATTTGCCCCACATCTCACGGCTAACCCCAGCAGCAATACCAGCCTCTGCTTGGCTTAATTTCAAGCGTTTCCGCTCCAGCTTTAATCTTTCTGAAAAAAGAGAATCTGAATTCATAAAAACCCCTTGACTTAGAGAACTATAGTTCCCATAATTAACCACCTTAAACAACTTCAACGGAGATTAACAATGAACCTCGATCAAGTAAAGAAACGCTTTGAGCGTGAAGGAAAAACCTATAGCGGCTGGGCGCGTGAAAACGGCTTCAGTCCGGCAACGGTCATCGCCGTCGTGAATGGCACAAACAAGGGGCGGCGTGGTGCGGCACATGAAGTGGCTGTCAAGCTCGGCCTGAAGAATCAAAACGAAGCACCTGCACGCTAAGGAGATGACCATGAACCACCTAATTATCGCCGACGACCTGATCCATCAAGACACCGAAGGCCGCTATTGCCTGAACGACCTGCACCTCGCCGCAGGTGGTGAAAAACGCCACCAGCCGTCTAACTTTATGCGCCTCGACTCAACCATCGCGCTGGTCGCAGAAATAGAGTGTTCCTCAGAAGTGAGGAGCGGCAGCTCAGATGTGAGCCTTGCTTTTTCAACAGTTCGTGGCAAACACCAAGGCACCTACGTCTGCAAGGAACTGGTTTACGCTTACGCCATGTGGATCAGCCCGAAGTTCCACCTGCAAGTGATCCGCGCTTATGACGCGCTGGTCACCGGACGGCCCAACGCCGCTCCGATGGATGTGCTGGAACAGGTACTGGTGCGCGTTGACCGGCTGTGCGGCGTGGTAGAAAAACTGATCGAAACGCTACCCGCCATTCTTGCATCACAGCGGCCCAAGGTACACCGCCAGCCGATCTACGAAGATGACCTGCCCACGATACATGCGATGCGCGAACAAGGAGCCACCCTGCCGGAGATCGCCCGCGCCACAGGTTTCGGCCAGACCATGCTGTATCACGTGTTGAAAGGCGAATACACCATCGCTCTTGATGGTCGCCTCAAGCGTGTTGCTGGTACCAATGACAAGGTTTCCGCAATCGTGCGCCAGGAAGGTCGGACTGAAGTGGCGGTGTCAGCATGAATAACACAGAGACAAGACCGACCAAGGAAGCCATTGACAAGAAACGCGTCGAGCTTGCAGCGCGCGGCGTCAATCTGCGCGAGATGTGCGATGCCGCCGGTGTGAGCTACCAAGCCTGCCGCGAGGTGTTGTGCGGAAAAGCTACAGGTCGCCGTGGCAATTCCCATAAAGCCGCCGTGTTCCTGGGCCTCAAGGCTGACCCTGACAAATTATCTGCTCAATAAAAAGGAAACATCATGGCTAATGAAACTACTCACGAAGATGATCCGATAGATCTGCTGGGTGAAGACTCCGAAACCAACAATATGAACCAGCGGCTGACTGTGATGACTACGGATGCAAATAGCAAAAGTATGACTGCTAGCGAGGACACAAATGCGCTTATTTATCAGCGTGTCGGGCGCAAGGTAGTGCATGACATGTATTCAAAAATTGGTAACGTAACCAATTTACTAGACCTTCAAAAAATCAAGGAATCTAAGCAATACAAGGGTTTTACAGGATTTGTTGACGGAAAACAGGTAATCATTACCACTTGGAACGATTACTGTAAGTTGATTGAAGGTCGTTCTCGTGAATCCATAGATTTGGATTTACAAAATCTAGAAAAGCTCGGCCCTGAATTATTTGAGGCTATGGGGCGCGTCGGGTTAGGCCCTGCCACCATGCGCACTATCCGCCAGCTGCCGGAAGATGATCGGGCCGTGATTGAACAAGCTGCACAGGCCAACAGCAAGGATGAGATCGTCGATTTGATCGATGGGCTGGTCACCAAGCACACCCGTGAAAAATCCTCTCTGCATGAAGAAATCAAAGAACTGGGCGAGACGATAGGAAACCACCAGAAGCAGTACGACAAGCTCAGCACCGAGCATGAAAACGTGTCCCGCGAATATAACCGCCTGACCCGCACAAAGAAGCCCGGCGAATCGACTTACAACGCCCGCACCTTTGAGGTTCGCCATGAATCAGCCGCGCTGGAATATGGCTCACGCATCCATGTCGACGCGCTGGAAGTGATGTTCGATGCAGTATTGGGCGAAGACGCTCCTGCACAAGAAAGAGAATTGCAACTCCATGCACTGGGCCTGGCTGCTGGCGCGCTGTATGCCCGCGCAGAATCGTTATATGCCCGGCTGAAAGACGAGCTTGACGACTTAATGCCGATTCAGCCCTCCAGCAAATACATGCTGCATGACGATGAACGCAGCCGCCTGGATGCCAGTGTCTCCATGATCGATGTCAACTTTCACCGCAAAAAAGGCGCGCGTGAATACGAGCGAAATGAAGATGCGCCGGTTGGGCGTGGGCGCCCAAAGGGAAGTAAAAACAAGGATAAAGAGGCAGAGTAATGAGCGCGCTCAAATTGCCAAGAGGTATCGTCGTGAGCCAGCTAACCGAACTTCACCCTGCGCGTCCTGCCTTGCGTGCTGAAATCATCCCGCTCAATGCGCACAAGAAGTCGCTGTTTGAACGTTCGGATGCGGCTAAAAAACAGACTGCGCTTGACTGGGAGACGGTCGTGCTGGCCGTGAACCGAATCAAGGGAAGTGGCAGTACGACGCAGGCGGTACGACTGTTACTGAACTATGCAATCGATGGCGATCTTGAGCCGCATGTATCCCGCGCCTTTTATGCCGTCGCGGTCGGTAAGAACAAGAAGATCGGTCGCTTACCGACCCGTGCCACCATCTTTGAAAAGCTGGCTTCCTACAAGGAGTCAGGTTTAGACGGCTTGATCAAGGAGCACAGAGGCCGTGTGCGGATTGAGGGCGGCTGGGAAGGTTTAGCACTGGAACTGTTCAGCCAGCCGAGCAAGCCGGACATATCGGCGGTGCATCGTGTGCTGGTCGAGGTGCAGGGGATGAATTGCAGTTACGACCAGGTGCGCGCTTATCTGAACGGGTTACCGTCCATGCTGGGTCGGATGAGTCCTGCCCGTATCGGCAAGAACCTCTACCGGCTGACCGAGAAGGCGTACATCCGCCGCTCGACTGAAAACGCGCTACCCGGCGATGTGTATGTCGCGGACGGTTATCGCGCCGACGTGTATCTGGCACATCCGCTCACAGGCGACATCTACCGCCCTGAATTGTCGGTGGCGATGGATTTACGCAGCCGCTTTATCGTGGGCTGGCGCGCAGATGAACATGAAGGTGCCTTTGCGGTACAGGGCATGTGGGCTGAGGCGTTTGCGCGCTGGAACCATGTACCGCCGTTCCTGTATGTGGATAACGGCAGCGGCTACAAGAACTCGTTCGTCGATGACGACGTGACCGGATTTTATGCCCGTGTCGGCGTGCAGCAGGTGATTCACTCCATTCCCGGCAACCCGCACGGCAAAGGCTGGATTGAGCAGTTCTTCCGCATCATGAAAGATGATTTTCTACGCATGTGGATGCCGGCTTTCTACTGCGGTGGCGGCATGGCAGATGAGGTGCGCAACAAAGTGGTGCGCGAAGTGAAGGCCGGCCGCCTGACGCCGCCGACACTGGCACAGTTTGTCGCTGCGTTTAACGATTGGTTGAGCCGTTACCACACTCGCCCTCACCCGGAAGACAAGCGCGTGACGCGAGGTGAGTTGTGGGCAGGCCTTGAGCCGATCCCGCCGCATGCCACCGTACAGGAAATGAAGCGCGAACAGGTGCGGCTCACGGTACGCCGTGCCAGCCTCAAGCATTACAAGCGTGAATACGGACACGCCGACTTGCATGCCTACAACGGGCAGCTGGTGGTGCTGGAATACGACCTGATGGATGACCGTATTGCTGTGATACGTGCGCTGGACGGCAAGTGGATCTGCGATGCGAATCTGATCAAGTCTATCGATGCCGTCGTGCCGAATCGACTGGAAGAAAAACGCTTGCTGCGCAAGGAGACGGCCATCAAACGGTTACAGAAAAAGATTGATGAACAAACGGCGCGCGGCGGATTGCTGATTGATGCCGAAGCTATCGCACAAGGCGCTTTGGAGGGCGATTACACACTGATTGAAGAACAGGACGCACCGATTAACTTGCTTGATTTTGACTAAGGGGAAACAAGATGGAAAAGCAAATAACCCAGTGGCCGGGCCACTACACCGGCGAAGACATTACGCTGATTACGCATATTCTGGGCTGGATGGAACAGCGCAACTATACCCAGGCCGCGCTGGCCAGACTGGCGCGCATCAGCGCCAGCAGCCTGAATCAAATCCTCAAGGGCAACTATGCGGTCAGCCCGACCAAGCTGCTGACCTCCGTCGAATCGGCGATTCGTCATGCAGATGAGACCTGTGCGGATGTGGTGATGGCGGTAGAGACCAGCGTCTACAAGCTGGCGATCACCTGCTGCACGATGGCGCGCCGTTATCGTAATTTCGGGGTGTTGAGCGGCTTTGTCGGCACAGGCAAAACCTTTGCTATCAAGCATTACACCGCGATGAATCCGAATACCTATCTGATCGAAGCCACGCCGACCATGACGCCGAACAGCCTGATTAAGCTGCTGGCGAAGATGATCGCAGGCGTCGACGGCAAGGGCAGCATCAACGACAAGTTTCAGGCCGTGGTGGATTCGTTGCGGAATACCGACAGCCTGCTGATCGTGGATGAAGCCGAAACCCTCACACCCAACCAGCTGCACACCTTGCGCCGTCTGCGCGATCTGGCCAACGTCGGTATCTTGCTGTGCGGTACCGAACACCTGTCCGGGCTGATCAAGCCCGAGCATGGACAGTTCGACCAGATCCGCAGCCGCACCGGATTCTGGCCGCCTACTGTCACCGCCATCAGCGAAGAGGATGCCGCTGCCCTGGTGCAATCCGGCTTCGGCGCGGAAGAGGTGTCGGACGAAGTCGTGAAGCGTCTGTACCAGTATTGCAAGGGCAGCGCGCGGATGCTGGTGGAAGGATTGATCGCGGGTATACAGGCCTTCCGCAAAGGCCGTGCGCTGGATGTGAAACTGGTCGACGCCACAGCCGTTCAGATCTTGTGCCTGAAGCCGATTTCAGATTTGAGGAGAGCGTGAAATGAATAGCAAAATCTGGCGTGATGCCATCCGTCCCTATCAAACGAAAATCAGGAATTTACGCATCCTGGTCTGTGTGCTGCTGTTGCTCGGCATCTATGGGCTGATGGGACGCTGGGATCGCGCCGCTCAGGAGAGTTCTGCTATGGAATTTCGAGTTCCGTCCCAACAAGGCTTCATCGGCAACGCAGCGCGCAAGGGGGTGTTGTGAGTACAAATAACCTTTGTTCAGTCACCAGCCAGAAGCAATTCGACATGGCTGTAAAACTGGCCTGTCTTGCTACCGAGCTGGACGAGACAAAAAATGGATTCAAGCTTTACATGAAAATTATGTCAGCTCGTTGTGTGGCATACCTGCACCTGCTGGCGCAGGTACTGGCCGGTGAACGTGTCGGCGAGATTTATGCGCCGGATGAAGAGGAGGCAGTGTAATGCGTACCCGTTGCCCGGCTTGCGGCGCGACCCTGTCGCTGGATGCTCTGCTCGCACATGAAGGTGCGCGTGAGGCGGTGACGACCGTGTTCAAACTGTCCGGGACAACAGGTGCCGCCGTGGTGCGCTATCTCGCGCTGTTCCGTCCTGAGACACGCGAACTGACGATGGACCGCGTGGCGAAGATTCTGGGCGAGTTCATTCCAGACTTGCAGGTACAGCGCATCAGCCGCGATGGACAGGTGTACGAAGCGCCGCTTGAAGCGTGGATCTGGGGCATCGAACAGACGCTGCTGGCGCGCGATGCGGGAAGGCTGAAGACACCGCTCAAGGGGCATGGCTGGTTGTATGAGGTGATCAGCCGCTACCGCCCTGTCTCCGGACAAGTTGCCGGCAACGGCACGGCGTTGACCACCGGCAACAAGCAGGCATCGCGGACGTTGGCCGGGATTGCCGCACTGGAGGAATTTAAACGTGGCTGATACCCAATGGCTGCGTGTAGCCATCATCAGCGGATTGCAAAAGCTGCTGGCGTTACGGCTGATCGGTACGCCGCCTGAGGATGCGATTGTCGGCACGGCCACCGTATGGCTGGAGGCGATGGAGAATGCGCCGATCCGGTGGCACGAGCAGCTTGACCAGGCGCGGGTGCAGCGGGCATTCAAAACGCTATTCAGGATTTGCGACCACTGGCCGGCACCTAGGTTATTCCTGGACAACCTGGGCAACCGTGACCCGCCACTGGCCTTAGAGAACCATATCACCGCAGCACAGCAACAAGCGAACCGCGCCCGAATCCGGGCAATTGTAGAAACATTAAAACAAGGAGCAACACCATGAACCAGGCAGAACTGATCCAAGCAATCAATGCAAAAGGTATCTCGAAGAGTATTTCTCAACCAGTACTTGAAGCTCTAGCGCTAGTAATTAAAACTGAATTGCAGAAAGGCGGCGATGTGACGCTGCCCGGCATCGGCAAGCTGACTGTCGAAACCCGTTCCGCCCGCACTGGCCGCAATCCTAAGACCGGTGCAGAGATCGCCATTGCAGAAAAGCGCGTGCCAAAGTTCAGCGCGTCCAAGGCGTTGAAAGACGCAGTGGCGTTGAGCAACGGCTAAGCGAATCTCCCTATCCCCACCCTAGCCCTCCCCTTGAAGGGGAGGGGACAACTGAAAGGAATCACCATGAACCCAGAAAAAATTATCCCGGCAGGCTACAAGGAGGACGCTGCAGGCCGCCTCATTCCTCTGGAACATATCAAGCCTATCGATCTGGCCCGCGATGACCTGGTGCGCGAGATCGTTACTTCAGCCCGCTACCTGTCTGAAGGCATCGCCAAGTTCAAAGCGCAGACCTTCGGCGACATCGCGGCGTTTGTCGAGATGAGCGGCGAGGAATACGGCGTCAAGGTCGGCGGCAAAAAAGGCAATGTGACCCTGACTAGCTTTGACGGACGCTACAAGATACAGCGCGCCATCTCGGATCACATCAGCTTCGACGAGCGTTTGCAGGCGGCTAAAGCCCTGATCGATGAGTGTTTGAATGACTGGTCTGAAACCAGCGATCCGAAGATCAAGATGCTGGTCAACGACGCCTTCCAAGTCGACAAGGAAGGCACAATCAACACCAGCCGCGTGCTGCGCCTGCGCAAGATGGATATCCGCGACGAACGCTGGATGAAAGCGATGCAGGCGATTGCCGATGCAGTGACGGTGATCGGCAGCAGCACCTATCTGCGCGTGTATGAGCGCGTCGGCGATACCGACCAATACCAGCCGATTCCGCTGGACGTGGCACGGGGTTAGTCATGAGCGACCTGTCCCGTCACTACATTCAGCTGATCGGTATCGCCAAGAGCTGGGCGCTCAAGAATATGCCCGGCTGGAGCGATGAGACGCATCAGGATTTACTGATGCGTCATGGCGCGGTGCGCAGGGCAGGCCGTGTCTCCTCAAAATCACTTAACGTGCCGCAGCTGGGCGCGGTGCTGGATGACTATGAGCGGCGCGGCTGGCCGCGCGTCAAACAGTACGCGGCTAAAGGTTCTATCAAGCCTAAGCCGATTCCGCCACGTATCTCCCAGCTGGTAAAGCTGTGGGGCAAGCTGGGACTGGCCGGCAAGGTGACGACGGCAACCCGTCCCGCCTTGCTGGCCTGGTGCGCACGCCAGACTGCGCATGAGGTAGCGGATCTGGACAGTCTGAGCGTTGAGGAATGCCAGAACCTGATTGAAGCCATGAAGAGCTGGCTGGGTCGCGCCTGAAATGAACACGCCCGATCACAGCTTTGATTATCCGTCGGTGGATGAAGCGCTGTTGCGCTCGTTCCCGCCGGTGCTGCACGCTGTGGTGCGGGCGTTGGGCTATACCCGTGCGCGGGACTTTTTACATCTGCAAGGTGGCGTCAATGTCTCCATCCCGAAGCATCATAGCCAGACATTGGGTTTGCAGCCGGATGAACTGAACCGTCTGCGCCACAGCCTAGCGGCTCACCTGGATGCCAATGGGCGGGTCACGCTGCCCAAGGCGGACAAACTCATCATCCGTGTGCGGGATACGCAGATCCGCCAAGAAAAGCAGCACTCCAGCATCCGCCTGCTGGCGCGCCAGCATAGTCTGAGTTCCAGGCAGATTCAGAACATCTGTCGGGAAGGCGACGACCGTCAGCTGGATTTATTCTGACTTTGACCTCAAAGCGGGTTCAGTAATAGCGCTAATCGCCTTCGAAAAACGCCTTCTCTCGTTTAAATGATTTTCAGCAATACCGATGTAGCCTGCCGCATTAACAAGCCCTTCCAGCCCCTCACAGCCGCTTTCGTCCTGACCATCGGGAAACGTTTCCAGCGGTGTCACAAAACCCCCGTCACGCGAAGATGCACTCCACTTACTCAGGAGCTGCACGATGCATCACCCAGCCAAACCCAAAACCGCCTGCGCCGCACTGACCTTTGAAATTACTCAGGGGGCGGACGGTGTCGCCACCGATGCGCACCTGCTGCCGGTTGGTCCATTCCGTTCGACGGATGTGCGTCCGGTGGATTGCGCCGCCTGGCAACTGGATGCAGCGATTGCGGCGCGCGTCATTGCACGTGCCGCCGGACTCAAGAATGACTTCCTGATCGATTACGAACACCAGAGCCTGCGCGCTGCACAGAACGGCAAGCCCGTGCCTGCTGCCGGTTGGTTCAAGGGCTCCAATCTGCAATGGCGCGATCCGTCGACAGATTCGGGACAAGCCGGGCTGTTCGCTACCGGCATCCGCTGGGTGGACGAAGCCAAACAAATGATTGCCGAACTGAAGTATCGCTACATCAGCGCGGTTTTTTTCTACAACCCGGCAACCGGTGAGGTGATGGAGATCGTTTCCGTCGCACTGACCAATACGCCGGGGGTGGACGGACTGGAGGCACTTGCTGCCCTGGCTCGTGACCTGTCTGTTTATAACCCCGAAGAAGGAGATGTCGAGATGGAAAAGAAGCTTGCGGAACTCACCGCTCAAAATAACGGCTTGTCTACGCAGATGGCCGCGCTGACTACGGCGAACACTGGCCTGACCAGTCAGCTGGCGGCATTGACTGCCGAGCGTGACGGATTGTCCGCCAAGGTTGCGGCGGCTGAAACAGAAAAAGTCGCTGCCGCGCTGGCCGCCGAAAAAACACAGCACGCCGCGCTGATGACAGCGGCTTTAACAGGCGGCCGTTTGACCCCTGCGCAAAAACCCTGGGCAGAAAAGCAAAGCTTTGCCGCGCTGACCGAGTACCTGGATGTAACCAGTCCGCTGACGATGTTGACCAAACAAGCCGGTGAGCATGAGGCAGCTGGCGCACAGGGCTTGAGTGAAGTCGAGCTGGCGATGTGTACCCGGCTGGGCGTAACGCCGGAAGCGTTCAAGCTGAACAAGGGCAAGTAGGCGGCTTGTCGGTCACCTGTATTTCCAACCCATATTTCAATTCAACAGGATAAAAAACCATGTTAACCGCCGCGCAGATTGCAGCACTACACACCACGCTCAAGGCAAGATTCAATGCAGGTCTTGCCGCCTCACCGGACAACTGGAAGAAAGTCGCCAAGCTGATCAACAGCGACGGAAAATCCAATACCTACGCCTGGCTGTCGCAGTTCCCCGCATTCCGCGAATGGGTCGGTGCGCGTTTGCATAAGAACTTGTCGGAAAAAGCGTACACCGTCGTGAACCGGAAGTTTGAGAGCACCATTGATGTGCTGCGTACCGACATCGAAGACGATAATTTCAGTCAGTACGGCGGTATTGCCGAGAGTTTCGGCCAGTCTGTCGTGGATATGAAGAACGACTTGATTTTCCAAGCGCTGCAAGCAGGTTTCACCAGTCTGTGCTACGACGATCAATTTTTCTTCGACGTCGATCACCCGACGGCGGCAAACGAAGACGGCACGGGCGCAATTACGGTGCAAAGCAACGTGCAGGCGGGTTTGCTTGAGCCCTGGGTGTTACTTTGTACCGAGCGCGCACCGAGCGCGATCTATCTGCAGGAGCGCATCGCGGCGCAGTTTGAATCGCTCACCAGCACGAATACCACGCAAGTGTTCGAACAAGACTCGTATGCCTTCGGCGGCCGCTGGCGCGGTGCGGCGGCGTATGGCTTCTGGCAGTGCGCGTTTGGCTCAAAGGCCGCACTGGATGCGACAAACTTCAATGCGGCTTACACCGCGATGATGAAGTTCAAAGGGGACGGCAATCGCAAACTGGGCATCACGCCAGATCTGCTGGTCGTCGGCCCCGACAACCAGGCGGCAGCTGAAGCGTTGCTCAAGGCGGCTCAAAGCGCCAACGGCGCTTCAAACATCAACTACAACAAGGTGAAGTTGCTGGTTACGCCCTGGTTAGGTCTGTAACAAACGACTCTCGACACAGGGGGCGGCATGCCGTTCCCCTGCTTGATAACGCAAAAGAGGTAAGCGATGAAAAAATTATATATCCGCATTATGGTTGGTCTGGTAATGGCCCGCCATTTCCGTTGTGGCACCGAGTTTTCCGGCAAATGGAAGACGGTCGATGCCGATGCCGCCACCGAAACAAGTTACCGCGAAGATCAGTGTCTGGAAGTCTCCGAAATCAAGCCGCTGGATTTCGTTGATCCGGACGCCGCTGCCGCCGAAGCTCAAGCAACTGCTGATGCTCTGGCATCTTCCCAAGTTATTGCTCCGACTGATCCCGCCGTGCGCGCAGAGGCTATCAAGGTCGCCATCGCCCAGCTGGATGTAGGCAATGCCTCGTTGTGGACTGGCAACAACGTACCGAAGGTCGAGGCGATCATTGCGATCACTGGCTGGCCAGTTTCTGCGGCTGAGCGCGATGTAGTTTTCAATGAAATCGTCGTTCAAGGTGTTGCCGAATAATGGGCTTCGCCACCCGATCTGATTTGCTGGCGCGATCCAATGCCCGTCGTCTGGCCCAGCTGGCTGTTCCTACCGACGTGGCGATGTTGCCGGATCATGCCTTGCGTGCCGCAATCGAGGGGGGAGTACTCACGGGCTACACCGCAGATGAGCAGGCTGTCATTGCACAGGCTTTGCACGCGATTGACACGGCACTGACCGATGCGGACGAACTGGTAGTGAGCTTCGGTATTCCGGCAATCGTTCGCACGCCGTTGCTGGCGCGGCTGGCATCCACCATTGCGCTGTTCTACTTACAGGGCGGCGAGCGCATGACGGAACCGGTGCAGAAGGCGTATGACGCGGCGGTAGAGACGTTCCGTCAACATGCCAATGGCAAGCTGAATCTGCTTCCACCTTTGCCGACCGATCCGGTGCTGGTCGATGGTGGTGCAGAGATTGCATCCAGTCCAGGTCGTTATGTGGCATCGGCAGGATCAACAGGGAACGGCTGGTGATTTCGCTCACTCCGCTGATCTTGCACCTGACGCCGAAACCGGTTGGCTTTGACGGGATTTGGTTCAGGCAAGTGGCGGGTGCTGCGGAATATGCCAGGTTAAACCGCGACGCGTTGCCGTTGCCTGCTGCCTGGGTAGTACGCGCCGGCGACAAGGTGCGCCATGCGGGTATCGGGCTGGAAGATACGGACTTTGTGTTTGATGTGGTGATCGCAATTGAAAACGTGCGCACGCATACCCAGGGCGACACTGATGATGAGCTGCTGAAGTATCGCCGGGCCGTGAAGAGTTTGCTGCTGGGCTGGGAGATTGAGCAGGATGTACGCCCGATCAAGTGGGATGGCGGGCAGATTCTTGAATACACCGATGGCGATATTTACTGGCGTGACCGTTATGAATTCACCGCTTTGATTAGCAATTATTTAGCCGACCCCGTTCCGGCTTACAACGGGCTAACTTTAACAGGAGGCAGATTATGATTTCGTTTCAAAACATTCCACCCGCACTGCGTTATCCCGGTGCCTACGTCGAAATCGACGGCTCTATGGCGGGTCTGGGCGGCGATATTCCCGGCGTGTTGCTGGTCGGGCAAAAGTTACCTGTCGGCACGGCACCCGCCGGCACCATCGTTCGCTTGTCGAGCGTGGCAGATGCCATCGCCAAAGCAGGTGCCGGGTCGATGCTGGCCAACATGGCCGCACGCTACCGCGCGATTGATCCGGTGCTGGATATTTACATGTTGCCCTATGCCGATAATGTGGCCGGGGTAGCCGCTGCCGGCACGATTACGGTAATAGCCGCGCCTGCCGCTAGCGGCACGTTGGCTCTGTACATCGCGGGTGTCCTGGTGAATGTGGGCATCACATCAGGCGCGACACCCGCCGCCGTGGCCACGGCGATTGCTGCGGCTATCACCGCAAGCGGTAGCGCTGTGATGGTGACAGCGGCAGCGGTCGCAACTGTCGTTACACTGACCTCGATACACAAGGGCAGTTGCGGAAACGACATCGATCTGCGCACCAGCATCTATGGCGAGCCGACCCCGGCAGGCCTAGGGTTGTCGATTGTTGCGATGACCGGCGGCGCGGGAGACCCGGTGCCGGGCGATCTGCATCAGATCATCGGGCAAAACTGGTATCGCTATGTGGCGCTCGGCATCAACGATGCCGCCACGCTGGCCGCCTGGGCAGCTGAGAGCAAAGTGCGCTACCTGCCGCCGATTCAGGCCGGATTCCGCGCCTTCACCGCATTTCGCGGCGACTATGCCAGTGCAGCAACATTCGGTCTCACCAAGAACTACGAGCATATTTCTGCGCTGTCGTTATTCGTCAATCCGACCTCGCCCTGGGAAGCAGCCGCGATGGTATGCGCCGCCGCCGCGCCGCGTCTGTACAACAACCCGGTGGAATCGCTGGAAGGCGTTCCCTTGCCTGGCATGATCGGGCTGGCCTATCACGACTGGACGAACGCCAACAGCCTGCTGTTTAAGGGCATGAGCGTGATGCAGGTGGCGAAGGATGGTTCGTGCAGTATCAAGCGGCTGGTCTCGATGTACCAGTATCGGCCTGATGGCAGTGCCGATGATTCGTATCTGGACATCAACGCCGCAGAGGTGATGGAACGCATCCGCTATGAGCAACGCATCGGAGCTATCAAGCAGTTCACCGGCACGGCAGCGGCGAAGAGCAACGAAGGATACCGCCCCGGCTTGCGCATCACTACCGTGGATGACGTGCGCTCCTATCTGCTGACGTTGTACAAGCTAAAACTGATGCAGGAGTTCGGCTGGGTACAGGAATACGAGTTCTATAAAACGAAGCTGGTGGTCGAACAGGATCCGACTAACCCGAGCCGCTTCAATTATCTGGATACGCCGGTGGTGTTGTCGCCGTTCTACATCCTGGCAGGCCGCAGCCAGTTCAGAAAGACAGCGGCATAGGTAGGGTTCCAACCCAACCATATCTGGCGATTAAAACGTATTCACAGGAGATTTAAACATGCAACTCAATAATATCCGCACCGTTTCGGTGCCTTCAATCGGTAAGCTGCAACTGGCCGATAAACCGGGTACGTTTACGCCGAGCGGTGTGAAGCGCGACCACAAGGGCGGCCGCCTCGCCGAAGACGGCGGTTATACCGAAACGGGTACGCCTGCCAAACTGGAGTTGTCCATCAACCTGCATGGCGGCGTGGACGTATCGGCTTTGAATAACATCAAGGATGAAACGGTCACGGTGCGACTGGCCGACGGACATGTACATCATCTGCCGATGGCCTTTGTCACCGAGCCGATTGGCGTGGGCGACGGCGAAAGCAAGCTGACCATCATGGCTAACATTTCTGAACAAATTTCGTAGGAACGACGATGAAAACCTTGACGCTTAAACACCCGATAATCGTCGGTAAAACGACGATTGAAGAACTGAAATTCCGCGACCACGCGACTGCAGATGACCTGCTGGCCTTTGATGAGCGTGGTGCCAACCGTCAGACCATCGTGCTGATCGCCAACCTGACCGGCACCGACGAAGAACTGATTAAAAAACTGCATGTCACGGACTATCGTGCTGCCGATGCCATCGCCTCAGAGTTGATCAAGCCTGAGGCTGACGAAAAAAACGCGCCCGGGTCCTGACCGCCTGTGCCCTCGTAGCCCGAGGGCTGCATCAGGACTTGCGCTATGTAAAATCGCTGCCCCTGGCTGAGTTGTTTATATGGGCGAAGATAGCGGCGGCGATGGAACAAAGGAAGTTTGATTGATAGATGGGCGGCCAGTTGGTCGCCTTTTTTCATGCCCGCTGGAAACGTTTCCAGCCTGAACCCGCCTCGCGCGCACGCGTAAGCTCCGGACATCCCCCAGTCCTGGAGTCGTTCATGTCTCAATCCGCCGTTAATGTTGAATTAGCCCTGCGCCTGAAAGACGGCGCAACAGCCGGGCTAAAGTCCGTCACGCAGGCCGCCGTGCAGTCTTCCGAGAAGACTTCGGCGGCGGCTGTTTCTGCTGCAACCAAGTCCACCAAGGCCGCTGAAGCGTCTGCCAGCAAGTCCGTGGCGGCGATACAAAAGCAGCACGACAGCCATATCCAGCTGTATCGGGAGATTGCTTCCGCCCGTGAGCGTCTGGGCGTGCGCTCTGAGCAGGTGATCCGCGATGAGATTCATAAAACAGAATCCGCCTACCAGCAGCTTGCGCGTGCCGGCGTGTCCAGTGCGCGTGATCTGGCCCGCGCCCAGGATGCGAGCATCGCCAAGGTGCGGGAATTGCGGCTGGAGATGGGGGAATTGACCAAGGCGCAACGTCTGCTGCAAGCGGGTCAAGTCGGTGCGGCTGTCACCGCTGGTGCTGTGGTGACAAAGTCGGTTATCGCTAACCCGGTCAGGTCTTATGCCGACCTCGAAACTGCTCAGGCCGACTTGAAGATCGCCTTGATGAGCAAGGGCGGGAAAGTATCGGACGCTTATGGCGAAATAATGAAGCAAGCGACCGAGCTGGGCAATAAATTACCCGGCTCTACCAAAGATTTCGTCGCGGCGGCGTCTGCCCTGAAAGAACAGGGTATGACGGAACGCGCGATCACCGGCGGCGGGCTGACAGCATCGGCAAATTTCGGCGTGCTGGCCAACATGGATCAATACCAGTCGGCTACTACTATTGCCAAGATGCGCGAGGCCTATGGGTTGGGTGCCGATGAATTGCCCGAGATGGCTAACATCATGCAAAAGGCGCGTTATGGCTATGGCATTAGCCCGGATGATTTCAGGGGTGTGGCCCAGTATGCCGCACCAACTTACAACACACTCGGCTTGACGGGCGCGGATAACGCTAAAAAATTGCTTGCTGTACAGGGTATGGCAGCGGGTGTAGGTCTGGAAAATACCTCATTCGGCACTAACTTTGCCATGATGCTGCAACGCACTGCGACTATTGATTCACATGTTGGCGAGAATGGCAAGGAAGCCAAAGAGGTGCGCCAAATACTGGCCGAGTTCGGTATCAAAATGAATTTCTTCAGCAAGCAGGGGAAATTCGCCGGAATCGAGAACATGTTCGCGCAGCTCGAAAAACTCAAGCCGTTGAGCGATCAGGACAGGATCAGAGTACTGACCAAGATGTTTGGTACCGAAGCGGCTCGGCCTGCTTCTATCATGGTTGAAAAAGGCGGGGTGGCTGGATTTAAAGAATCATTGGGCAAGCTGGAAAGCCAAGCCGACATGGAAGATCGCATTCGCACGAAAACAAGCACGCTCAGTTCCAAGGGAGAATCATTATCCGGTACTTGGGAAAACACCAAAGCCAGCGCTGCCAAGGGAATTGGTGAAATGCTGAAAGGCGTGACGGATGGCGTCAATGTGCTCTTGGGCGATTACATTCAGCCGACTGTCGATAAAAACCCTGGACTCGGGACTGGCGCAATTGCCGGTACGGCTGCCGGGCTGGGATTGGCGACTACGGCCAGTTCGTTGATGGCGCTGCGGGCAATGATGGGTACGCAAACCGGGCTGCGCATGCTTTCTTCGATTCCCGGCATCACGGCAGTTGCAAATGTCGCCAGCCGATTGCCGGTGGTGCCTAAAGGAGCCGGGTTGTTCGGTCTCGCCGCCACTGCCGGTGGTGCTGTGCTGTCTTCGGTGGCAGGGGAGGATTCGGTCGCCGCGCGATATGGTTCAGCCGCGCTGACTGGCGCAGGGCTCGGCGCGACCGTCGGCAGCCTCTTGCCCGGCATCGGGACTGTCGTTGGTGGCGCGATTGGCGGGGTCGGCGGATTGATTGTCCAGGGCGTCACCGAGGCTTTTAAGTCAGCGCCAGAGCCGAAGCCAACTGAGGTGAACGCGAATCTGACTGTTGGTCTCGCTCCCGGCTTGGTTTTAGTAGGACAGAAAACGAGTACCACGAGCGGCAATGTGCAGATGCACACCGGTAACTTGTGGCATGGAGCGCCGAGATGATCGCCGCTCCTGCTCTGCCGGGCTGGGCGCAGCGCATGACCACCGCCTGGTTCAAGGACGACAAGCTCAGTTTTCTGACTGAAAGCCACGACACCAAGGGCGGTCGCCGTCTGGCGATACATGAGTTCCCCGGCGCTGAAGAACCGGTGGTGGAAGACCTGGGCGGCAAGGCGGGCGAATTCCACCTGAACGCCTATTTCATCGGCCCCGATTACGACCTGTTCCGCGACAAGTTTTTACTGGCGCTGAATACGCCGGGCGCAGACTGGTTGATGCACCCGTGGCGCGGTCTGCTGTGGGTGCGCGCACATAACTGGTCGGTGCACGAGAGTAACGACAAGGGCGGCTATTGCGCGATCAGCGTGGACTTCGTGCCGGGCGGGATGGTGCAAACCATGCTGGTGGATCGCACCGATATGGCCATCGCTCGCTTCTCGAAGTTTTCTGATGAATCAGATATGGCCTTTGCGCCGAATCCGATGAATGCGAGCGATTTTGCCAAGTTTCTTGCCGCTGTTTCGGCGCAGCTCGACAAGTTGCGCGACGTGCTTGCGATGGCGCAATTGCCTTTGACAATGCTGCACCAGGTGATGGGTGTAATTCAGGGGATCAAAGGCGATCTGGCCACGTTGATGGCCTTGCCGGGCGCTTATGCGGCGGCTCTAAACTCGCTGTCTGGCATGTTGGGGCTCGGCTTGGACTCCGTGGCCACGGATGTGGCGGACGTGGCTCGCCCCCGTCTGGTTGCCGCCTTAACAAAGCAGGCAGCCAGCGCACTTCCTGTAGCAGGTTTGCTGGATTATTCGCCCGCGCTGCTCGCTACCATCGCCAGCGAGGCCGCATTACGCAGCCGGTTGCTGGTGGTGGCAGCGTTGCAGGCGGCCTTGGCAGATTATCGTGAAGCCTGGGTGCGCGATGCTGCACTGGCGAGTGTGGTGACGGCGATCGATGCGCTGCTGCCCGCGATGTCCGACCCTGTCTTCCAGGCGGCTGTATCGGCGCGCACGGCGTTGATCGATGCACTAATGGCGCAGAACCTTGTCCCGTCGAATTTCCGGGATGTTGTGAACGCCACGCCGGCCACGGTGCTGGCGCATCGCATGGGAATTGATGAAGCGGTGTTCCTGGCGCAAAACAAACCGCGCCATCCATTATTTGTGCGGGAGCGTGTCTATGATTAACCAGGATATTCCCTCCACGGTAGAACTGCGCTTCGACGGGGTACGTTACGGTTTTTGGCAGAATGTGGAGATCCACGAATCGATTGACGATCTATGTTCCTCAGTGCGCTTGTCGCTGAGCGGCGACGGCACGGGGACTTCATTGCCGCTGACCGTAAATACCGTCGTCACAGTGTGGGTGGATGGTCATCTGGCCGCTACCGTCCGCCCGGACAGTTACCCTCGCCGGATGGACAGCAAGAGCCATACCATCAGTTTTGACGGGCGTAGCCTGGCGCGTGAGCTGGTCGATTGCCAATATTCGAAAACGCTTTCCGGGCTGAAATTGGGCGAGCTTGTAAAGCGCATTTGTGAGCCGTTTAAAGTGCCTGTGACAATCGTTGGAGAAACCGCCGTGGTGCCGCATTTTGCGATGCAATGCGAGATGCCCGCCAACGCGCTGATCAATGCGGCCAGAGCGGCAAACCTGATGCTGTATGCCACTCCGAATGGAGGATTGATTTTGACTCCTCCGGGCAAGGATGCGCCGGTGGCCACGTTGATATATGGCGAGCATTTCAAGAGTTACGGCATCGTTGAGGATTTCAGACAGCGCTACTCAGACTATGTGGTAAAGGGCTTTGACTATGAAGGCGGGAATGCGCTCAAAGGATCGGTCAAGGATATTGGAATCAGTTATTTTCGCCCGATGCACATCGTGGCGGACAAGCAGGGCGGTGGATTGGGCGGGTTGAAACGCCGTGCCGAACTGGAACATAACCGCAGGCTGGCCAGAGCCTTTCGTATCGATTTTACGCTGTGCGGATATCAACACGCGACGGGCTTGTGGGCAGTGAATAAGCAGGTGCGCGTGGTGATCCCGCACGAGGGGATTGATAGCGTGTTTTTGATCGGAGACCGGACATTCTCGCGCGACGAAAACGGCGGTAGCGTGACCCATTTACAGGTGATGCCTCGCGATGCGTTTATCGGCGAAGAAAAGTTAAAACGTAAGCACAAAGCGGGTAGCCGAGCCGCTGCGCCAGGAGCGACAAAATGACCGCAAGCAGTCAAGTTTGGCATCGTTTACAACTGCTCAGCGCTCAGGGAAAAGTCACGTTAGTCGGCGCGGATAAAGTGCAGGTGCAAGTCCTGGATGAAGAGACGCTGGAAAATATCGACCGGGTCGAGCCTTATGGATTCAGTTCTCGCCCCAAACCCGGCAGCCGCGCTTATCTGGAATTCCCTGGCGGTGATCGTTCATACGGCGTGGCTCTCGTCATCGGTGACAAGCGCTATCAGATGGATTTAGCAGAGGGCGAAGTGGCGTTGCATGACGACGAAGGCAATCACGTCCTGATGAAGTGCGGCGGGATCATTGAGGCGAAGGCTGCGACAAAAGTAATCGCTCAGACGCCGATGTTCGAGACCAGCGGAGATGCGAAGATCGGCGGCAAGTTGGTTGTACTCGGCGGCCTTGAGATTACCGGCACGGCAACAGCCAATGGCAAGAATATCAGCGAGAGCCATACCCACACCAGCACCTTGCCTGGCACGCCTACTTCGGGAGTAAATTGATATGTTGAAACTGGTGCAAATTGATAATGGCGTGTTTGATCTGGAGTTCGATGATCCCGCACTGGCCGATGCGGATGCGGATGCGGCGGTCGCCACGCTGGTATATGCGGCGCTGTTTACCGATGCCGAAGCCCCCGTTAGCCGTGTCGCAGACCGTTACGAGCGGCGTGGCTGGTGGGATGATCCAAAGGCCGGCAGCGGTTTGTGGCATGTACGCCGCCAGGCATTAGGCAGTGCGGCCCGGCGTGAGACGCTGGATTTGGTGCGCATGGCATTGGTCAGCCATGCCCCGGCTCTGTCTGATGTAGTTGTCACCGAGACGGGGGTAGCTGGAAACGTTTCCAGCGTTATTCTGGAAATACGCGCGAAGCATAATGGCCGCCAATTCGCAATGAGTGTGCCGCTGTGATCCCTTACGCAAGACCTACCTACCTTGAGCTTAAATCCCGCATCGAAGCCGACCTGGCGGCGATGCCAGCGGTATTGCGCACGCCGTTAGCGGCAGCCTGGGCGCGTGCTTGCAACGGCCAGCATGGTTATCTGGACTGGATCGACGCGCAGTGCTCGCCGCTCACCTGCGAGCTGGAACGGCTGTATGACTGGGCCATGCTCTACGGCGTGGGCCGGTTGACGGCGTTAGCTGCGACTGGTGTGGCGCTCGCTACCGGCAATGCCGGGACGATCATTCTTGCGGGTACTCTTTTACGCGGAGCCAATGGCCTCGACTACAAGGTGCTTGCTGCGGTGGTGTTGGGCGCAGGCTCTACCCCTGTTTCAGTTCGTTGCACGACGACGGGCTTATCCAGCAATTTAATCGCAGGCCAGACGTTAGCACTGGTTGATCCAGTTCCTGGCTGTGCAGGCACGCTGACTACTGACGTTGCAGGACTTAACGGCGGCGCAGACGATGAACTGGTGGATGATTGGCGCATGCGGGTGGCGGATGAATGGCGGACGGTAGTGACATTCGGCGCTCGCTCCGGTAAACCGGACGATTATCGTTTCTGGGCAAAAAAAGCTCATCCGTCTATAACCTCCGCTTTGGTGCAGTTGCACACATTGGGCCTCGGTACGGTGGTGGTGCGCCCGATTTGCAATGGACTGGCCAACAGGTTGCCGACTCAGGCCGTATTGGATGCAGTAGCCGCCTTCCTGGTCAGCATCGCACCAGGAACAGCTGACTGGCGCGTCACAGCACCTCTGGTGCGGACAGTATCGGTATCTATCCACTTATTCCCTGGCAGTGATACTGCGCAAAACCGTGCAGCGATTAGCAGCGCACTCGCACTCCTGGCATTCGCGAAAACCAGCGAAACAGCCGTGCTGTTGCTGGCTGAAATTGACGCGGCGATTGCCAGCGTAACGACACAATACACACGGGTATCGCCAGTTGCGGACACCGCTGTTGCCGCTGGCGAAGTGTTGGTGCTTAACCCGATTATTTTGGTATAGCCATGCAAATCCAGAATCATACCTCTCGCGAATTTGCCGATGCACTGCATGCCCTGTTGCCACTTGGTGCTGCGTGGGAATGGCCTCAAGGCGGTACTGGCGACCAACTATTGCTCGGTACAGCCCTGGAACTGGCGCGTGTGGATGGCGAAACGCAAACAGTGCTGGATGCAGCGATTGAAGCGCACCGTCCTAAATACAACAGCTGGCACATCAGCCAGTACCGGCGCGTAGCTGTGGAGGCGATTGCGGGTGTGGCGGAAACAATGCCGCGCCGCACCTTTGCCGTCGGCAGCAAGGTGGGAGCCAGGCTATGGAGCGCTGCAGCGCCTGGGCTGACTTTTACAGTGCCGCTGTTGCTGGTAGATCATCTGGTCGGGCCGTTCCGGGTAGGCAGCCATGCCGGTGACCGGTTATGGGGATCGCGCAGTCGTTATGTGCTGCGTGTGCGCTATTACCGCTCAGTCGTAAATCCACAGCCTCTCTGGGATGCTCTCGCGGCATTCAAGCAGGCTCACGTATTTTTATGGTTTGAAGACATCACAGGAACAGGAGGAAGCTATGGACAGAATTAACGGAGCGGGTCACGTAAATCACTTATTCGTCGCGGAAAATGCAGCGACGAGTCAGCCACCAACCGAGATTACGGCGGAATGGCTGAACACAATTCAGGAGGAATTGGCCAATCTGGCGGAAGCAGGTGGAGTTGTTTTATCTGCAGGAAATAGAGCGCAGGTTTTGCAGGGATTGATGAATATGTTTGCGCCTAAAAACATGGATTTCGGCAGCCTGCCATGAAATCGATTGGCCCATTCAAGAGGGGCAACACGTTTAGCCTAGCTTGCACCTGGAAGGATGGCGGCGTGCCAACTTCAGTGTCGGGGTTGACGATCACATCACAGCTCCGCGCACAGGGGACGCTTAATCTTGTGGCGACACTGGCAGTACTGGTTAGCGATCAGGTTATCTCCCCAGGCATATTCGCGCTGATTTCCGGTGACACTAAATTATGGCCCGTCGGCACGATGGTGTGCGACATCGTGATTACCCAAGGCGATATTGTCCGCTCATCTGAATCATTCTGGGTAACGGTGGCTGAGGGCGTAACCAGATGATCACGCCAGGACCGAGCATTGAGATCGTCTTCCAGCCTCAATTTTCGGTGGGGATGATAGTACCAACGGCCCCCAACGTAAGTATTTCAACCCCAGCCCCGGTGTTGATTGAAGTAGGGATCGCCCCGATCGGGCCGCGCGGATTACCTGGCGGTCAAGGTGCGCAAGGAATTCAGGGGCCACCCGTTGATACCAATTCACTCACGCTCGATGGTGGTTATTTTTAATTAGGAGAAATTTGAATGCCCAATACAATACAGATAAAACGCAGTGCTACAACCGCCACACCGCCATCACTGGCAGTTGGCGAGGTGGCGTGGTCGGAGGCATCACAAAACCTGTTCATCGGCGAATCTGGTGCTGTAGTTAAGGCCATTGCCGGAGCAGGCACTTTTGCCCGCAAGGCGGATACGATCGCAATCACAGGCGATGCAACCGGCACCGGTACGCTGTTCAGCGGCATTGCAATCACGTTTGTTAATACTGGCGTGGTTGCAGGTTCCTACGCCAAGGTTACTGTTGACGCAAAGGGACGTGTGACAGCAGGAGGGTCGCTGGCCGCTGCCGACATCCCCTCACTTGACTGGAGCAAGCTCACCACCGGAAAACCCACCACGATGGCGGGATACGGCATCACTGATTACCTGCAACTGGGCGCAACTGCCGGAGCCGCGCTGGCTGCAGCAGGATCTGCCGGTGTGGCTACCACGGCGGCAAAATCGGACCACGTACACGCGTACCCGAGTGCGGCTCAAGTCGGCGCCGTGTCCACCAGCCAGATCGGCGCAGCCAGCGGTGTTGCCTCGCTGGGGGCTGACGGGAAGGTGCCGTCAGCGCAGCTGCCCGCGTCGACGGTGGGCGGGTTGAATTACCAGGGCACGTGGAATGCCAGCACTAATACGCCGACGATCATTGCCGCCGCAGCTGGCAATAAAGGCTATTACTACAAAGTCAGCGTAGCGGGTGCCACCGTTGTGGACACCATCAGTGACTGGATGATCGGCGACTGGATCGTCAGTAACGGCACCACCTGGGACAAGGTAGACAACACCGAATCCGTCTCCAGTGTCAACGGATCAACAGGCGCGGTAGTGGTCAGCACCATCACCGGAAATGCGGGATCAGCCACCGTTCTGCAAACCGCACGCAGTATCGGCCATAGCGGAGACGTTACCGGCTCCGCCATATTCGACGGCTCTGCCAACATCTCTATTGCCATGACGTTATCCGCTACAGCCGTGGTGGCGGGCGCGTATGGCTCAGGCACGGCAATACCGACCTTTACCGTGGATGGCAAAGGCCGCTTGACTACTGCGGGTTCGGTTGCCATCACGCCCGCCTGGGCGAATATCACAGGCAAACCAACAACGCTGGCCGGCTACGGTATCAGCGATGCTTTGTCATCGAGCGCGGCTATTGACGGCGGGACGTTCTAGCCATGAATGTGATCCAGATGCGGCGCAGTGCCACAGCTGGCATCGTGCCGACTGCTGCACAACTGGCATCAGGCGAGCTGGCGTTAAACGTGGCAGATGGCCTGAT
>Ga0208863_1000735_pt1 | contig 26394 bp, 16 predicted proteins | sample RifOxyD3_FD_184040 | JGI IMG/M metagenome (GOLD analysis project Ga0208863, IMG submission 184040) | Soil microbial communities from Rifle, Colorado - Rifle Oxygen_injection D3 (SPAdes) | ecosystem: Environmental > Terrestrial > Deep subsurface > Rock core/Sediment | place: Rifle, Colorado...
ACAAGAAGTGCTATCGCAACCTAAGGTCCCCGGCGCCATATCCAGCACCGCGTCCTTCCCTGATATTCCCCTGACATTATGGCCCCTGGCATCGCCGCCAGATTGGGCCACCCAGAAAAAATTGCCGCCGGCTAAAGGTTTCACTGGTGTCACCGTATTAAAAACAATGGGAATTTTATTATCACCCACGGTGATAATGGTATCACTGTTGTTGCTTGTGTGACAGCCGACGCAATCAGTTGCCAGAAGAGTCGGTTGAGGGCCGGGGGAAGCGTTGCCGCCGTTAAGCGTTGAACCGTTCCAGCCGGCCCAGGAGCCGCCGATGGACCCCATATAGACCATTTTAGCGTTATTCTGGCTATTATGCATGGTGTGACAGGTAGCACAGTGCCCTTTAACTTGGCCAAAGGCCGGCTGACTGCACATGGAGAAGAGCAGAAAAAATAATGTAAATAATCTTAATTGCATAATCAACAAACCCATTTGTATTTACGAGACTGTTTTGTTATATAACTTCATAAGGCTTCCTCTTTAAACGCTTAAATCACTAAAGCAACTATGTCCCTTTTCCTTCATCAGTGATAAAATGTCCAAACAGCAAGCCTGTCTCTGGCTTGCCCCCGCTTCTTTAAAGCCCCTATTTTTACCTCAAAAAGTCGTTTTAAAGGCCGTTTTTGCCACCAATTTTCAATCATTAAAACGCAAAATAAAAGACTTATCGGTCCGGCCCCATAGCCGTGGTTTTCCCCATGGAACGTGGAAGAATGATGTCGATGTCCTTGACGACCTCGCCAGGTTTGCCTTGCACAGCCTTCGGGGTCTTGCCGCCATGGAAGGCAATGGAACTAGCGGCGTTATTCGAGCCCGACCCGGCCAGGTCGCGGGCCATGAGATACGTGACCTTGCCGGCCGGCACCATAAGCCGAAAGCCGCCATCCTCGCCGGTCGGGTCGGAAATGAATTCCGGCTGGATTGCCTTGGGATTGCCCGTGGACATTACATAAACCCCGGCAATCGGTTCCCCTTGCTCATCCTTGACACTGCCCTCAAGGGTGACATGGGTCTTCTTCATCCTGGTTGCGGCACCGGCCGTGATGTTCTCGGCAACGGTTGACGGGGCACCCGAGACAGTGCCCGCATCGGTTATGCCGCCAGCCTTTAAAACAAAAATCCGGAACTCCCCTTTGGCGCTCCTGGCCCAAAACACCTTTTCGTCCGGTCGGGGCGGCCCCGGCTCCCCGGTGACGGCCTCAGGCCGTCCGGCCAGATAATATCTGCCGATCGGCGCCTCGGCCGTAAACCGGCCTTCCGTGTCCACCACCACCAGGCTATCCGGGATACGACGCATCCCCTGGCCGGGGGCCGGCCCGATTTTGGCATTGAACAGGGAGACTACGCCGGTAGCCATCGGCTTCCCTTCCGCCACCAAGAATTGCCCGGTCAGCGTGCCGACTGCTGCTTCCTTGGCTGGCGGCGCCTGCCCGGCCATGGCCATGGCGGCTGCGAACAACAAGACCAATATCCCATAAATGCTGTTACAAACAATCCGTTGCATGATTGTATCTTCTCTTCCCCAATTCGTGCTTAAAGCACCTACTTTTGGTAATTCGCCATTCGTAATTTGTAATTTACCGTTGTTGCCCTTCCATTCAGCATTCAAAATTTTCTCCACCCTTTCTCATCCGTGCCGAGCGGCCTCGTCTCCTTGCCGATACGAAAAACGGTCCGCTGTCCCTTTTTCCTAGAGGCATAAAAACAAAACGAGCCTGCAAAATATCCGAAATTCTAACCTGATCTCACCAATCCCTATCTCGAATATCCAGATGCGGAGCAAAATGCTGTTGGCAAAATGCTTGCCCTGTCTCTGTTCCTATGCTATCCTTAAGCATAATAATTCAAGGAGTTAGACAATGCAGACCCCAAATGAAACGGTTGATCTGTCGCCCCTGCCCGCCACGGCTCACCGCGAAGTCAGGGACTTTTTCGAATTTCTCCTGGCCAGGCGACGGCAATCGCGCCGCAAAGCTGCCCTTCGTGCCTTGCCCGTCGCCTTTAATGCCTCCATCAAGGTTAAAGAGTACGTGCGAGTAACGCGGGACGAGATATACGATGACATCTGACTGCTTCATCGACACCAACATCTGGGTGTATGCCTTCCTGGAATCTGAAAAGGACTCCAGCCATTTCTATTTCTCGATATTTTTTGCTTTTTCCAATTTTTGCTTTTTCCAATTTTTGCTTTTTCCAATTGACATGCTCAACCCCTTTATATAAAGTCTTAACATGACAACCATTACCTTTGACACCCTTAAATTCGTCACCCGGTTGAAGGATTCCGGTCTTGCCGAGGTACAGGCGGTTGCTATCACCGAGGCTTTCAAAGAAGCTCACAGTGAAGCAGAGGTCGCCACTCGCTTTGACATTCGCGAACTGGAATTAAAAATCGAAACTCGCTTCAAGGAACTGGATGTAAAAATCGCCGAAACGAAAAGCGAACTAATCCGCTGGGTTGTTGGTGCCGGTTTTCTACAGACCGCCCTAATTACAGCACTCCTCTTGAAGCTTATCAAGTGACAAGTGAGCCTCCGATACCGATTCCAGCAAACAGCCACACCGTTTACGCACCGAAAACAACGTTAACAAACGACGATCTGTGTGCGCATGATAAGTCCATGCGCACTACAACTTAACGTAAACATCGGAGCCATGCCGTCGTGATCGTCGCCTCGGCCCTGCACAATGGCTGCACGACCCTGTACAGCGAGGATCTCGCTCACGGCATGGTGATCGAGAAGTCCCTGCGCATCAGCAATCCCTTTGCTTGAGACCTTTGCCGTTTTCATCTCCACGGAGATACTCCCTCCAAGCCCTTTTTTGACCTCAAAAAGTCGTCTATAAGGCCGTTTTTGGCAGCAATTTTCCATCATTAACACGTAAAATTAAATAGTTGGCGTGGTCAGACCCCAGACACACCCTCTATGCTCTTTTATCCTCTCAAGGTCTGGGCCACCGCATTGAGCATTTCCCGGCAATCAAAGGGCTTTTCAAATGCCCGGAGCATCCCGATCCTTTTGGCAAGCTTGAGCAAACATTCCGGACCGTGCCGACCGCCACCGGAAATGGCAAAACATTTGATGTCCAGGTAATCGCGTTGGAGTTCAAGAAAGGTTGCAAAGCCATCTTTTTCCGGCATGAGGAGATCGGCAATGAGCAGATCAGCCGGTTTTTCGTGGAAAAGATGAACGGCTTCCGTCCCATCTCGGGCGGCGGCTACTTCATAGCCGGCCCGTTCAAACATCTGACAGAGAATAGCCCGCAATTGACTGTCATCGTCCATGACAAGTATCCGCCGCGTCATTTTGTTTATCCTTTGTCATTGAATGGAGAACGCTGGAACTGTATAACATCTTGACTTATCAATCGATTTCAGTTGGAAATTAGATAAATGGATAACAGCGCCCCCCCATTGTCCTTATCCCGCTAGTCGTTCCATTTGGGCCCAAAAATCGACTATGCGGCCTAATAAAATCAACTAGTTACAGAACACACTAATCGTTATTGTGCTATTATATAAGTACGTTATCATGGTCCGACCCCGTTTCTCGTTTGCTCACACCCGCTGGATTACACGACCTTGCCCGGCCGCACGTCAATAGCGTCTCACATTGCCCTTCCCCTCGAAAATTAAATCGCCATTTCCTCTTTTTTCCGCAAGAAGTTTATTTGCCATACCAGACTGTTTTTTGTTATAGTTTAGCCATCAAAGGAAATGGCCTTGAAAAGCCAGAAAAACAACGGAGATATATATGCGAGTAAACGACATCCCTGAACTCTGTAAATTAAACATTCCGGAAAAAATTCTCCTGATCGAAGACCTTTGGGACAGCATAGCTACGGAAGAGGCCACTGTACCGATTCCCAAAAAGCATATGATGGAATTAGACAGAAGGTTTGAAAAATATACAGCAGCGCCAGGAGGACTTTTGACACTTGAAGAGCTTCGATCAAGAATTGATTTGAGAAAATAATGCATAGATTGCGCTTTCTCCCTGAAGTTGAAGAAGATGCCTTGGCCAGCTATGTATGGTACGAAACAAAATCAACTGGACTTGGCGAGGATTTGTTGAGGATGTTTTATGCCAAGGCCGGTGAGATATCACGTAATCCCCTGATTTTCCCAAAAGCTTATAAAGATTTCCGTCGTTGCCTTCTCCGTAGATTTCCATATGCCATCTACTTCACCATAACGAACAGGGAGATTATAGTAATTGGCCTGTTCCATTGCGCCCGCGATCCCGGAGGGATTAACGAGACTCTGCAAAATCGACACGAATAATCCCCATTTGCCCCTAAGTCACTAAAGCAACTACGTTATGTTGTGCTCGGTTTTGTCAAATGCGTAGGTCTGACCCCTTTGTGGTTTCCTTTGTGGTTTCTTAACGCCCTCACCCTAACCCTCTCCCCCAGGAGAGGGGACTTTCTCCTTCGCCCCTTTGGGGAGAGGGGCGGGGTGAGGGGCAAAAGGAGAACTAAGTTTCTTAAGTTAATGACATTGATTCGTAATTCTTAATTATTGACCAACGCTACTGGTCAATATGAATCGTAATTGCAGTTTAGTCACAGGCGCTATCCCCTTCACTATACGCCGGAGTAGTTACGCTTGCCTCGTCACTGTAGGCGGAAGTGTCACCCCCGCCAAACGCCCGAATCCGGTATGAGTACGATGTTGAAGGCATCACGCCGATGGTGTCGGTAAAGGCGGTTGCTGCCGCCCCGATAGTCTGGCGCAATATCCAGACCCCGTTCCAGTCCTTTACTTCAAGCTCGAAACCATCTTCGCAATTTGAATTGTCGTTCCAACTCAATTGAATCTTTCTTGAATTTAGAGCGGTGGCAAGAAGAGTTGACGGCGCTGAAGGTGTGCTCTGGCAGGCTGTGCACGATTCATCCACCGCAGCGTCGCAATCATCGTCAATTTGATTGCAGTACTCTGTGGCTCCCGGTTTCACTGCCGCGTTTAAATCATTGCAGTCGGTATTGCCGGTTACATAACCGCTGGGTGCGGAGGCCTGACAAGTTGAAAGAGTTGTTCCGGCGGTACCATAATTATCACCATCCGCATCGCGGTAGTAGGTGTAATCCTGGGCAAAGCCCTCATCAATTGCGTTATCACAATCATTGTCAACCCCATCGCATACTTCAGCAGCGCCTGGTTTGATCGTAGCGCTTGCGTCATTGCAGTCGCCGACCGTGGCCGTGAGCTGCGAAGCTGAATAATAGGCCGCCCCCGGATCAGTGCACTGAGTAAGTTTACCCCCGTCCGAATACCCATCGCCATCTGCATCCCGATACCAGATCAGGGCCGGATTGACCGCCGGATCGCTGTCATTACAGTCGCCGCTGACGCCGTTCAGTTCAGTGGTCAGATAATAGGTGGTCCCCGGATCAGCGCACTGCACCAGGGTGGTGCCATTTGAATACCGGTCGCCATCCCCGTCCAGGTACCAGATGGTCGCCGGGTTGGCAGCGGCATTGGTGTCTGCGCAGTCGGTGCTGTCAAGTACATAGCCTGCCGGTTGATCGCAGGCGGCCTGGGAGACCAAACTGTTGCCGTAACTGTCGCCGTCACTGTCCTGATAATAGGTCAGAGAGGTCGTTGCCGCCGAATCCTCATTGGACGGGCTTGAATAGCCACCTGAATTCACAGCTGAGACCCGGTAATAATGGGTCTGGTTGGCGGAGAGTCCTGAGGTGTCGGCATAGCTCGTCACCCCCTCTCCCACTGTTGCCAGTTCGCTCCAGGCCCCGGCCCCGATCTTGCGCTCGATCATAAATCCGGTCTCGTTGCTGCTGACATCGGACCAGGAAAGATCAATCCGGCAGGAGCCGTTCAAAGCTGCGTTCAAACCGGTGGGGGCCACTGGAACGTTGTCGTTTATGGTAGTGAAATAGGTCTCATTGGAGAACTGCGACCAGGCCCCGGTATTGTCTTTGTACTGGACATGGAAATAGTATGTTGTGGCATAGTCCGGGGGGGTGGTTAACGGGGTGGTTTCGCCGCCAACCGTGGCAATGGCTTTCACCGCGGCGGATGATTCGGCGATGAGGATGGAACTGATATCGACATTTATCTGGCCGTGCGTGAACTGCAGGTATGTCGGGGTCAAAGAAGTTGTGTTGGTGCTGATATTTTTTCTGGTCACACCGTCGATGTCCATCCGCATTACGGAAGGAGTCCACCACATCTCGATAACGGACTCATGATGCAGGGCACTGACCGTGCCGGTCTCGGAAGAGGAATTGGTTTGGACTCCGGCGATTTGCTTATAAACTCCTTGAAAAGAATACCCCCCACCAGTTGCCACAAAGTTATAATAATTGTTGGCATCCTGGACCATCTTGAATTGCTGGTCGTTTTGATTGCTGCCGGCGTACCAATCGTACCGTTTGATCATGATCACCCGGGCATAACCGGAGGCTGCCATACTGACGTTTCTTTTCATGGTTCTATAGACATTATCGTTAGTATTGACAGTCAGCCATTCGTCGGTTGCATTCCAACTGCTGCTGCCGCCACCGGACCAGGTGTAACTATTGTGGGTGCTTGTGCTGAAATCATCATAAAAATTAAAAATGGCCGTGCTGCTGCTGTCAGCGGCGCCGGCGTTGCCGTAATACATGTAGATTGTCTCGGCGTTGGCACTAGTCACTTTGACCTGAAAGGAAGAGGCGCCGTTTATGTCCCAGGTCTCGCGGTAATAGCTCAAGGCAATGCCGTCCGCGTCATAAAAGCGGATATCGAAACCATCCGTTCTTGCCTTGTCATACTCAAAGGACAGGGCGCCAATATCGACCCTGACCAGGTAGTTGCCAGTGGGGATGACCGGTGCCAGGGTGATTTTTCTTCGGTAGGCAAAGCCGGCTGCGGCCCAGGCTGGGCCGGGATCGATGGTATAGGATAAAAGGTCGGAGCCGGTGATGCCGGAATCATGGGAGCCGGCATCACCATAAGCGCCACTGTCTTTTCGAAGCTGCCAGTGCGAGGCCGCATGGGTGTCACCGGCGTCCGGATCGGAAAAGGCCGATGAGGTCAGGGCCGGATTGATCACCTGATTGGTGGCCCCATTGGACGGCGATGAGTTACTCGGTTTATTCGGGGGCGTTTTCGGCATGGCGCCTCCCGCCTGATAGCGGGCAAGAACCTCGGATGGGTCAAGAGCTCGTTCGTAGACAACAACCTCGTCCACCTTGCCGTTGATGGAATCCCACTGCCGACCCACGTGAAAGGAGACCCAGTTCCGATGGATGGTCATCCCGGTGGATGAGCCGACGACAGAACCGTTCTTGTAAAGGATGCCGGTATTCGTGGAGTCGGTGTAAGTGAAGACAAAATGCTGCCAGACGTTCAAGGTTAAGCCACCCGCCACGGTAAAGGTCTGGGCGTCGTCGGCGCCCACCACCACATTGCAGCTGTCAAAACGGAAATAAAAGGCGGTGTTGGTCATGCTGTCTATGGAGCTGAGACGCGGGTAGGCGTTATTGGCGCAGGCGCCGGGATAGATCCAGAACTCCACGGTATAGGAAGGAGGTGACCAGGCGGCAAACGAGGTGGAGACCCGGTCATCATAGCCGTCGAATTGCAAGGCGCCATTATGTTTGCCGCCTACGTTCCAGGTGGCCTGGGTGACGGTTCCGTTGTGGTTGCCGGCGGTGTCGACGGCGGTGCTGCCGCTGGTCTCGTCAAACTTCCAGTGCAGCTTGACTATCGATTCCAGCGAGGCGGCGGTGGTAAACTTGGTCTCGGCCGAGTACTCCGACCAGTTGCCGGCGCCGTCTCGGTAGCGCACCCGCCAGTAATGGGTGGTGGAACCGGCAAGGGCCGTGGCCACGGTATGACCGACAAGATCGGCGATGACGCCGCTGTCGTACACCACCCCGGCAGAGAAACCGGCTCCCGTGCCCGTGCTCACCTGCCACTGGCTGGCGGCGTGGCTGTCACCGGGATCGGGGTCGACAAAGGGCGACGCGCCCAAGGCGGGGGACTGAGAGATCTCGATGGCGCCGTGCCCCGGGGTGACGTTCATTGGTGGTTCCGGAGCCAGATTGGCGGCGGTGTCGAAGTTGACCTCGGCCGACCAGGCCGACCAGGCACCCCCCATGTCTTTATGCCGGACCTGCCAGTAATAGGTGGTGGCAGGGGCCAGATTCACCGGCAGGGTATGACTGGTGAGGTTGAAAGCGGTCTCGCCGCTGGTATGGGCCAGGTGATCGGCACTGTAATCGCCGCTGGTCCGGGAAACCCGCCACATGGAGGCGGCATGGCCGTCGCCGCTGTCGGGGTCGTTGAAGGCGGACGAAATAAAGGTGGGCTTGGCAATGGTTACCGTGACCGAGCTCGGCGACACGGCTGTGGGAGTGTCGGGAGTATTGTTGGTGCGGACCGTGAAGCTGGTCTCCGTCGACCAGGAGGACCACGAGTCGCTGGAATCCCGGTAGGCGACGTGCCAGAAATAGGTCACGCCCGGGGTTAGAGCCTTGGCGCCGTGCACAGTATGGCTGGTGAGGCTGGCGTTGGTGGTGCCGGAATCGTACGAGGATAAACTGCCGTAAGCCTCGCTGCTCATTCTGATCTGCCAGCGGGATGCCGTGTGCGTATGGCTGTCCAGGTCGGTGAAGGCTGAGCCGGTCAGCGTCGGTGTGCAGGAAACATTTGTCGCCCCGTCAACGGGCAGGCCGTTCACTGGGCCAATCGGAGCGGTGTTGGCAGCATTATAACGAGCCAGTACCTCCGCGCCGGTCAGGGCGGTGTTATACACGATCACTTCATCGATGAGGCCTTTGAACCAGCGGTTATTGGAAGGATCATAGTGGTCACGTCCGATATACCAGGAGGTGGAGGAATTATTTGCCAAATCGAAACTGCCTGTGACTCCGGAGGTCGCCACCTCCTGGCCATCGATATAGAGCTTGGCGGTAGTGGCGTTTGCGGTTGCGGCGACGTGATACCAACGATTGTTTTGAACCGCTGGAAAAGAGATCTCCCAGGCGACTCCTCCCCCGGAATTGAATCCCACCCATTTCACGACATTGGAATCAACCAATAAGACCAACTCATTGCCCTCGCCAGTCGATCGTCTAAACGATAGTATTCGGTTGGAGCCTCCTACATCATTGCCGTTAAACCAGGATTCCAGGGTGACGTTGGTGGCAAAGGAAAATTTGGGAATATCCACATGGTCGTTAATTCCATCCAGGCTCAATGCCTTGCCCGATTTGCCGGCGGAGGTACGGGTGGCGCCGTTGACGAGTGTGCTGTTATTGTTGCCAATGCTGTCTATCGCGGTAGTGCCGCTGGCCTCGTCAAATTTCCAATGGGCAATGGCCCCTGAAGGGATTAAGGAAACCGTGATGAATGAGGTTGCAGCCGAATACGCCGACCAGTTGTTCTGGTCGTCCTGGTACCGTACATGCCAGTAATAAGTTGTGTTCACCGCCAAGGTTGATGAAATAGCATGGCTTGTCAGATTGGTGCATGGCCCCGAGTCATAGATGATGTTGGCGGTGAAATTGGCGCCGGTGTTGGTGCTGAGCTGCCATTGGCTGGCCTGGTGCGGGTCGCCGTCGCCGTCGGAATAGGCGGAAGCGGCCAGAGACGGGGTTCTCGAAACCCCGTTGGCCCCGTTGGCCGGGGAGGAGTTGGTCGGGGTATTCGGGGAAGCGGCAAAGGAAACTACTGGAAAAAGGGAAAGGAGGCAGGAGAGAAGACAACTGGCAGCCAGCTGCCTCCAGTGAACAGTGATCAGTGAACAGTGATCACTGTTTGAATACCAGTGCTCAGTGATCGGTGACCGGTAATCAATCGGGTTTTTTCTGTAAATTATTTTTGAAAACATAAATGATGCTCCTGGTTGCTGCTTGTGATCAAGTTTCAATCCTTGAAGCAAAAGGGTCTGCCTTGTTGATCATTGAATTCAACATCCTGCCGATCTCTGATAAACCACTATTCAATCTTGATGCATCATCAGTATTTATATATTCACAATCAAGAGCGGTATCTATCCAATGTTGTGTTTCCAACTGCTCTCCATCAGCATCAGTCAATTTGCTGATAAAATGTTTTTCATATCGTCGTTTAGCCCAAGCCTCGGCAATTTGAGCGCCAATTGACCGTGATGAGCGTCGCGCCTGGTCGGTTAGCGAATATGTCTCTTCTTTTGGAAACCGTTTCGATAGAGCAAAAACCTCTCTGCTAACCTCTCTGGATTTCTTATAAACAGCCAAGTCACGAAAACTATCCGCATGTCCAAGTTTTTCCATAAATTATTTATCTCACACAGATCACTGTTCACCGATCACTGTTCACTATCCCCGCCCATCACCTTACATCTCTTTGTTTTTCATTCTTAATTCTGCATTCATAATTCATAATTCATAATTTGTCTCACCACGGAGTCACGTTGTTCCACAACTCATTGCCCGGCCAGGTGCCGTTACCGGGGAAGATGTTGCTGCCCGGAGGCCCACCGCCGCCATTGGCCGCCGCGGACTCATGGCAGCCGTTCACAAAAGTTTTGGACGGAGACATGCTTCTATTGGCCACGCCGGGGAAAAATCCCTGGCCATGATTCGCGTCGCCGATCCGATTGGAAGCAAGACCTCCTGATACCACCTGTTGTCGATGGTTGAAGTTCAGGCAATTGGTCTGCATCAATCTTGGTAATCCTGCATTATGGGGCACATGACACTTAGAACAGGAGAAGGTGTGCTCGTTGTTACTGCCCCAGCCTTTAACTGTTTCGTGGATGCGGTCCACGCTCTTCCAGGTCGTATTTTTATTAGTGCCGTCGGTGAGATTGGCCTTGGTATGGCAGTTGAGGCAGAGCCCGGCAAAAACCGAGGCATCCTCGGTGATCTGACCGCCGTCATCATTTATATTATTGTTGGTGTCGAAAGTCACTCGGTCGGTGTTCCAGTGGCGGTCATGACCTTTTTCAAAGACGGAACAGCCGCTTTGGCATGCTTCGCTGGTGGTGGCGGCCCGTCCGGTCATCTCCGGCGAGTCTTCCTGATAGGGTGAGGTGAGCCAGGTGCCTTTGAGTAATGGAACGCCGTACTTTTGATTATTGCCTAGAGTCGGAGAAACCCCGTGGGGATCATGGCAGGGGGTGCACAGGCCGTTGATCTGGTGCTTGGCCTCGTTGCCGTTATGGACGCCGTTCAACCCTTTCAAGCTTGCGGAAGCCATCATGTGGCCGCCCAGGTTAAGTCGTCCGGCCCGGTAGTTGAAGCGTTGTTTGGTGCCGGAATAGCTGGAGCCGAAACGTGCACCGTCCTTATAGCCCTGGATGGCTGCCGTGGCGCCAAAGGTCTGCTGATAGCCCCATGGCGTATCAATGGCCAAGGAAGAGAAATGACAGTCAAAACAGAGATCGGCCCCGGCGTTGTACGGATTCTTGTTGCTGCTGTCCGTGCTGGCGGCCGGCGTGTAGGATATGGCGTAGCCGCCCTGATTGGCGGTGGTGTTTTTCAGAATTGCGCCGTTTTGACTGCCGTTGAAAGAGACATAACTGGAAGTCGTGCCCGCCGCCATGGAGCCATGGGAGTTGTGGCAGTCAAAACAGAGCACGTTTTCGTAACCGGGTCTGGTGTTGGGAATTGTTGCATCAAGGCCGGTTGCGGCGTTCCAGCCCCCCTGGTTGGAGACCGCATTCCCATGGGCGGAATAGGCCTTGGATTGGTTCTTCTCTGCCACATTGGGATAGTTTACGGTTTTGTATTTTCCCCAGGTGGTAACGCCCGCCTGAGAATAACGGGCTTTGACTGAGTTCCGGTCCCAGGCATACTGGCGCGGAGTGTTGCAGTCGCCAAATGGTTCAATGTCGTTGTTTTGATCACTGTGACAGGAGAGGCAATGGGCATTGAGTTTTGCTATCTCGGACCGTGAACCATCGGCACTATAAGATATGGCGGTGATATTCCCGCTATAGGTCTGGGGCCGGCTGCCGGCTCCGTATACAACCAGGTTGATGGCGGCACCGGACACGGCTGAACCGCTGTGATAAGTCGCATTGATGGTGCCGTCGTAATTTGCCTCCCAATGGCACTGATAGCAATGCGAATTGGTAACGGTAATGCCCTGGACATGATGCGAGGCGGAACTGAACTGGCCGGCGATCGCTACCCGGTTGCCCTGGGAAATGGAATGGCAGCCGAGACAGGCACCGCCGCCCCAGGTGGCGTTGGTGCTGCCGTGGCAGGAGATATTCGAGCAGGTACTGCCGGCGGCATTGAAGGCATAAGTGAACGATACCGTAACCCCTCCTTCACTGCCGGAGGCAAGCAGGTTGTAATCATCATTAATATGGTTGGACAAGGTGGTAATAGACGAATCGGTGGTGGTGACATTGCTGTGACACTTGTTGCAGGCGTATTTTTTGTGGGCCGGGTGGCTGTTGGCCTTGGGCGAATCCGTTTTGTAAGACGGCCCGTATTTATGGCAGCCGTCGCAGCCGATAGTACCGCCACCTTTCCAGACCGGCGGCGTCACCGCCACCTTGACCCCGGTCGCAACGTAAGTACCATCATGATGGCAGTCATCGCAGACATTGTCGTGTTTGAAGTTCGGGAAATGATCCGTATCGTGGCAGGTGGAACAGGCTGCCGCCAGATTGCCGCCGGCCGCGACATGGGCCGGATGGGAATTCTGGAGACCGTGGCAAGAAACGGCATCGCCGCAACCGCTTCCCGTGCCGCTGCCGGCATGCCTGAAACCATTTTCATGTTTATGGCAGTCAACGCAATTAGTGCCGTTTTTGCCGTCAATATTTTCATGGCTCTGATCGGACCCCGTGCCATTATTCCGGTAATGGGTGGTTTTGGTGTGGCAGACCTCGCAGACACCGTCATAGGCGTCGACGCCGTCGGCAAAAGAATTCGCCCCCTCCGGCCTAAAAAATCTGACTGCCTTATCGCCGCTGTTCGGGGTCTTGATGGTTGACTTAATCAGCATGCCGTAGATCACGGCAAAGGTATTACCGACACTGACGATACCCGAATCAAGATTCGGGCTCACCGTGATCGTGTCGGTCGTGTTATCTGTTATCCTGTATTGATATGATATCTTAGCGGTGTTCGGGATCAGGATATTACCGATCAGGGCGTCTTCAACCAACACTGTGCCGGTTTTGATATAATTCGTCCCGACCAGGGTGACTGCGCCGCTCTTCAGGTAGCTCGCCGTCGTGTAGGTCTTGGTCTGTTTCTGATGGTGCGGCCAGTGGCAAACCCGGCATTCAAGCGACCATTTTGCGCCGTACTTGGTAACCGCCTGCTCACTTTGATTCGAATGGGTCGGCATAAAGGGTGCCCGGATATCGTTGTGACACTCCCAGCACGATTTATTGTATAGCGTGTCATCCAGGTCGTTTTCATTCAGTCCTTCGGATATCCAGGTCGGCAGCAGGGAACCCTGCACGTAATGACACGAGTCGCAGGTATATCCTTTGGCGCTGTTGTGTGGATAATCCAAGCCCCGCTGATCGGCATATACGGCGGCCGACATATTCAATAACAGCCCCAACGCTATACCCATCACAGAGAGGATGCGCATTCTTTCTCCCCAATTTTTCCTTCCTCTATAACGAAAAATGGCCTTGATCATTGTTTCGGCCATCGTAGGGGCACCCCTTGCGGGTGCCCCAGGGCAGGTGCAAGACCTGCCCCTACATAAAATCGATACTAAATTCCTGCTGGAATTCTGTGCCGTTCTCAAGCCTGCCGGTTATCGTCAGGATCGATAAACCAGGGGTGAGAATAGCCTCCAACTCCTGCCGATTGAATTTCACCGTGAGGTCCGGTATGCCATTACGGTTATGGTCAGTGATCTCGATCGGTCCGGATCGTAAAATGGCCGGTATTGGTCGACCGTTTATCATGGTCAGCGCTATACTGTTGATATCGATCAAATCGCAGGGTATTGCGCCCGGCAGTTCGATGGTTGCGCTGATCGAATTCCCCTTGGATTTTCCCTGCAAATCCCCGAAACCACCTGGTAGGGGCGTATTGCAATACGCCCCTACATTTTTATAAATCCGGACATTAACGGTATCGGTTGCGACCAGACCGGCTGCATCCGTGACCGCCAGCCGGAAACGGTGAACTGTACCGTCAACATCAACAGGCGGGGCGATAAACGAGGCGACAGCGGTTGGATGATTGATCAGGCTGACCGGCGGAGTACCCTGAATCTGTTGCCAGAGATAAGCGCGGATATCGTCGTCAGGATCATACGAATCCGAGCCGTTAAAAACTATTGTCTCACCCTCTCTGACTATCCGGTCAAAGCCGGCAACAGCTATGGGCGGCAATGTGCCTGCTGCAATATTTACCAGGCAATCATTAGCAGCCATGAGTCCGTTGTTGTCAATAACCAGCAACCGGAAGGAGAGGGCGGGGCTATCGCCGGTATCGCCCGGCGCGGTAAACGAAGCGACAGCGGATGTCGCACCGGTCAAGGCCACTGCCGGGCCTCCGGTCTGTTGCCACTGATATGAAAGAGAACTGCCGTCATAGGCCATGGAGTCCGAACCGTCAAGCACTACGGTCTCTCCGGCAGAGACGGTCTGGTCAGGTCCGGCTTCGGCCACGGGCGGCTGATTGTTCCGGACCAGATTGATCAGGCACTCATCCTGGGAGATTGCGCCCAAATCGTCGGTCACGGACAAGCGGAACTGAAGCGAGGCGCCGTTTGCATCGGTCTCAGGGGCTGTAAACGAAGTGATCGCCTGATTCTGGTTGGTAAGCGTCACCCGTATACCAGCCGTCTGTTCCCAGAGGTAGGTAACAATCTCGCCATCGGGATCAAAAGAGTTTGCGCCATTTAAGGTGATCAGCCCGCCGGAAAGGTCCTGGTCAGGTCCGGATATGGCGACCGGCGTTGCATTATCCAGCGCAAATATAACGGCTATCGTATGATTGGCGCTGATGTTGTTCCAGGTATAGGAGTCGGCGACGGATACGGCTTCGCCGTCCACCTGCACAGCAGCCACATGATTGCCGTCAGCAGCCGTAAACCGGACGGTTAATGGATCACCGTACTGGACGTCGATACTGTTGGAAGGCTCGGCGCTGCCGTTGCCCTCGGAGTTGATGGTAATGGCGTAGTGATTGCGGGCGAATTCCGCCCGGATGGTGTGCGGGCCGGCCAGGTTGACAAACGAGTATGGACTTGCCGTAACGATTGGTTCGCTATCGATCAGGACTTTGCTGAGATGATGGCCTTGGGCCGGTACAAAACGGAAATCCCGGCTTGATCCTGCTAAAACATCAATATTGCCGCTGGGAGAGATGCTGCCGCCCACGGAAGATGAGGCTGAAATCGAATAGGTTATGCCGGCAAAGGAGACACGAAGGTCATGGCCAGCCGAGATATCTGTAAAGGTGTAGGAAGCGAGCGGCCCCATCTGTGTGCCGTCGACGGTCACACCGGTTATCCGGTAGTTACTTTGTGGGGTAAAGCTGAAGGTCGCGTTGCTGCCATGTATTATATTGATAGCGCCGCTCGGAGTGACGGCGCCATGATCACCGGCTGTTGCCGTGATCAGGTAGGATGCCTGCTCAAACACCACTTGGACGGTGTGCGCAGACCTTACATTGCTTAAGGTATAGCTATTCTGCCCCCCCCCGCTGACACCGTCGACCATCACAGCCGCCACCTGAAAGCCGGGAGCAGGCAGAAAAGTCAGGGATAGATCCGCTTGATCAGCCACCGTGACTGACCCGGAAGGAACAACCTCGCCGCTGCCCGTGGTCTCGATCAGGACGATATGTTCATCCGCGTCAAACTCGGCCCGCACCGTATGATCCGCCACCACCACCGGGATCTGATACTCCGTAACCGCACCGATGTTGACGCCGTCGACATACAAACCGCTGATGTGGTAACCGGTCTCGGCTTCTATCTGGAAATTGAGGGCTGCACCATGCAGAACCGAGATCGCGCCTCTGGGCGAGATGGTTCCGCCGGCGCTGCTTTCGGCATTGATTATGTGTTGGATCGATTGGCCGAAGATATCCATCCGGTTCAGGGAGACCGAGCTGACAAACACCCGGCCGCTTATCCCGCCGATCGCCACGCCCACCGGTGTTCGCATCCTGGCTGTCGGATCATGTATCGTCTCGATGTAGGTCCCGGTTCGGCTGAAGACCTCGACAACATTCTGATATGTTTCGCTCACATAGATCCTGCCGCTGTGGTCGGCAGCCACGGCTACGGCCTTGGTGAGCTTCCCTTCGCCCGTGCCGTTCTGGCCGAATCCCCGCAGGTACCTGCCGGTTACATCAAAAAACTGCACCCGTGATCCTTCTACAGGACCGTATTGGCCGGTCACCAGGGGCAGATCGACCACCACGATTTCGTTTGTGCCTTTATCCACGGCAATGGACAGGGGAGAGCGCAACTGGCCGGCCGCGCTTCCCGATACCCCGAACTGCAGCTTGAGCTGCCGGTTGGCGTCGTACACCCGCACCTGATTCCGGTCGCTGTCCACGACATACACGTCTCCGGCAGCGCTTACTGCAATGCCGAGCGGCCTTAAAAACTCGTTGTTCCCGATGCCGAGCTTGCCAATAAAGGTCAGATCCGGCCCGAATACCGCGACATTTTTCAGGCCGGCATCACTCACATACAACTGACCGCTGTCGGCCACCGCGACGCATTTCGGCTGGCTGAACCCGTTTATCTCGGCGATCCGCTCGCCATTGTTAGCGATAATTGCTAACCGCTTATCGGTCGCCTCAACAACATACAGGGTCTCTTCAGCATCCAAAGCCACTCCGGTAGGCGTGTGGACGGTCAGAGAGGACAACCGCACCATGTCCGACAGGGACTCGGCTTGCACCGGTCCTCCGCCAAAGCCAAAAGACAGTACACATGCAATGAGACAAACCAGTAATCGCGTTCGAATAGAGTTCATTTTGGCACCCTCCCGACATCTCCCCGTCAATCCGCTTGCAGCCATTAGAAAAAGCTGCTGATCAAATATTCCACCCCACCACGTACTACCTGCCCAGCTTGATACTCGGGTAGCCAGTTTTAAGGCGCTCCCAATGCACATCAAAGACGTAGCTGACGTGTCGGCAAAATCAATTTTTCCAATGGTAAACTGCCTATTACATAAAGATAGAATATCTGAAATTGATAAATAAAGTCAATGAATACAGCTAATTATAATATAGTTATATTCCGGTGCTGCCAGGTAAAGACGTAATCGCTTTACGGAAAACGATTGACACCTACCGAAAAGAAACAGGGTCGGTCTTGGTGTTTGTTTATAGTCTATTACACTACAAAAGGATGTAATGAGGCAACATGGAAAAACCACATATAAATCCTAGGTTAAAAGCCTAGGATCTGTAATCGCCATATCTCTTCCACTTTACCGGCAATCGTGGTATATAACCGGTCGCAATGTAGATTATTGATAACTATTTTCTTCAATGATAAACAGAACTCTTCCTATAGCCATCTTACGTTAAGCGGGTGGGAATACTTCTCCTCATTCAATTTAAGAGAAGGTCGGGAAGGGTTATGGAACAGGGAGATTTTTCCAGACCTGCAAGTGTCGGAGATTTATTGTTATGTCACTCCCTGCAAACCATCCCTACTCCCATGCCTTAACAACCGATGCACTTCCAGCCAATAAAAAACAGGTTTTCAGTCTGGCGCTGGCTGCACTGGGCGTTATCTACGGCGACATCGGCACCAGTCCACTCTATGCCGTGAAAGAGTGTTTCCATGGCCTGCACGCCATCGCGCTGACCGAGGCTAACGTCATGGGTGTTCTCTCCCTGGTCTTCTGGTCCCTTACCGTAGTGGTGAGCGTCAAATACGTCCAGTTTATTATGCTTGCAGATAACAACGGCGAGGGCGGTATCTTCGCACTCCTGGCGCTCATGGGCTCGCCAAAGGATAAACCCCGTAAAAGAATTGGATTTCTTGCTCTCCTGGCTATCTTCGGAGCAGCCCTTCTCTATGGTGACGGCGTAATCACCCCTGCTATTTCAGTGCTCTCTGCAGTCGAAGGTCTCAACATGGCGACCGAGGCAGCCAGCCGTTTTGTTGTTCCGATTACCTGCATTATTCTTTTTTCCCTCTTCATGATGCAACGACACGGCACCGCGCGGATCGGCAAGGTCTTCGGACCGATTATGATGGTATGGTTTCCCACCATTGCCATTCTAGGAGTTGCCCAGATTATCCTACGTCCCTCAATCCTCTTAGCAGCAAACCCGGTTTACGCCATTGCATTTTTTGCTGAAAATCATATACACGGCCTCGTGGTGCTTGGCTCCGTAGTCCTCTGTGTTACCGGTGGAGAGGCGCTCTATGCCGACATGGGTCACTTCAGCAGAAGCCCGATCCGCTTATCCTGGTATGCCATGGTAATGCCTTCACTCCTGCTCAACTACTTCGGCCAGGGAGCTTTACTGCTCAGCCATCCGGTAAACGCCATCAACCCTTTTTATGGCCTTGTACCAACCCCCCTTCTCTACCCGATGGTCGGCCTCTCCACTATGGCCTCGGTTATAGCCTCACAAGCTATGATTTCAGGGATCTATTCTCTAACCCAGCAGGCAATCCAACTTGGCTACAGTCCCCGCATGCGGATCATCCACACCTCTGAAAAAACCCGCGGCCAGATCTATCTGCCCAGTGTTAATACCGGGCTTATGCTGGCCTGCCTGGGTGTTGTCCTTGTCTTTCAGGAGTCAGGACGCCTGGCCGCTGCTTACGGTATTGCCGTTACCGCCACCATGGCTATCACTTCAATTATCTATTTCGCAGTGGTTCGGCAGCGCTGGCGCTGGCCACTCTGGAAGGGCATCCCGCTTGTGCTTCTCTTCCTGGTCTTCGATGCTGCATTCCTGGGCTCAAATCTGCTCAAGATTTTCGATGGCGGCTGGTTTACCATAATGATTGCCCTGGGAATTCTGCTGGGGATGCTCACCTGGCGAGACGGTCGAGCAATATTAGCCGAGAGATTTGCCAAGTCGACTCACCCTCTTGACCAATTTCTCACCGAGGTTGACCTGTACGAACATTGCCGCGTCCGCGGCACAGCCGTTTTTATGTCGGTCTCGCCCACCGGCACTCCAGTGGCACTGCTCCATCATTACAAACACAATAAAGTGCTCCACGCGCAAGTAGTACTCCTATCTATCGTGCCAACCGAAACCCCGCGGGTAGAGCCTGATGAACGCCTTGAAGTCACACCTCTCGGCTGTGGATTTTATCGATTGGTGGTGCACTATGGCTTTATGGAAACTCCCAATGTCCCCCAAATCGCCAAGCTCATTCAGGAGCGTGGCATAAATATGGACATGGCGACCACCACCTTCTATCTCGGCCGTGAAACTATTCTTATCACCGATAAACCTGGAATGATGGGCTGGCGCAAGAGCCTCTTCGCTTTTATGTCACGCAATTCGTGGAACGCCGTCACCTTTTTCGGCATCCCTCCGGATCGGGTTATGGAACTTGGCAGCCAGGTTGAGCTATAGACCACGAATTGTTCTGGAGTGGCTTGAATAAATATGGTACATCAACATAGTAATAAATTTGCAATGGTATTCAATCGGTATCTCAAAGATGAATCTTAAGCGAGGAACAGACCATGGGAGCACACGGACACGATCACGGACATGCCGCACAAGGACATGATGACCATCATGAAGACCACAGCGTCTGTGTAAAAGTAGGGGTTTTCTTTATATGTGTGGTTATAGCTCTATTTTTCCTGGCCCGGTAACCCGGAAGTCCAAAAAAATACTGATATCTATAGCAACAGCGGGTTGTCTGCTGATTTCTGACTACTTAGCGAAACAACCAGACTTCAATTTCTTGGGGATTTGTCATTAATGCGTGTCTCCTTGATCTTCCGGCAGACATGCTCGTAAGGGTCAAAAAGTTCGCAGGTGGTACGCACAAAAAGATTCTGATCAGGATAATTGGTACACTTAGTGGGATATTCGCAATTTTTCTCATAAGCATCCCAATGCTGACACTCTTCAACACATTCAATGCCACCTGCACTTACCGTTCGTTTCTCAAAGAGACAACGTTTGTCGTATTTATCCCAGTACTGACAATCGGATATGATGACAGGGGCATTCCCAACGCTGCGATCATCGCACATAACAGTAGTATCGCCAACCCGCACTGACTCACCAAGGCGAATCCGCATCTCGGCCGCCCAACCGCTCTCGACCATACAAAAAATCAGTGAAACAACGATTACACCTAGAATATTCTTCATACCAGCACCCCGATAATTGTAATTCAGTCGTTGATGTTGCCGGTCAGTACAATTCGTATTTTGCCAGAACCCCGGCCAGACCACCAGTAGCTAGAGGCTTTTTCCAAGATGTTTTCAGTCCTACACTTTTAAGCAGTTCTTTACGGCCCAGATAGATATAGGCGGTTGACCCCGTACATTTCTGCTTCAAAAAATCACCCACTTCCTTCATAAAAACAGCCATGTCATTCTGCTGATTCATCCGTATACCATAAGGAGGGTTACAGACAATCAGTGTATCCGTTAACCGTCCCAGATCCTGAAAACGACTGACGCTAAAATCAACTCTGTTGCCATGGGGCAGCAGAGCTATATTCTTTCGGGCAGCTACCACAGCCTCCTTTGCAGAATCACTTGCCCGGATCAATCCCTTGGGCAATGGCCGTATTGCAGCATCAGCCTCGGATTTCACGGTCTGCCAAAGATCCTGATCAAAATCCGGCAGAGCCTCAAAACCAAAATGCCTGCCTAGATAGGTAGCCGGCACCCGGCAATAATGCATAAGTGCTTCGCCGATCAAAGTTCCGGCCCCACACATGGGGTCAAGCAGTGGTTGTTCACCATTCCAACCGGTAAGCTTGATAATGGCTGCCGCCAATGTCTCCTGCATGGGCGCAGCAACGCTCGCCAGTCGATAGCCTCGCCGGTGCAGAGAACCGCCGGAAGTTTCAAGGTTGATTACGGCCAGATTGTTATCGATGTGCAGATTAAACCAGATATCCGGTTGTTCAGTATCAACATTCGGCCGCACACCATAACGATCACGGAAAGAATCAACAATGGCATCCTTCAGACACAACGCTGCATACTTCGAATGGTTGATCGCGCTGTTCGCTACCGTGGCATTGATTGCAAAGGTGCCATCAACCCTGAGAAGTTCATGCCAGGGCAGGCCACGGGCTGTTTTATATAGATATTTAGTGCTATGGCAATCGAACCGTAACAATTCAGCCATGATCCGCGAACAGAGCCGCGACATATAATTGATCCGGTAAAGGGCTGCTGAATCTGCCTTAAAATAGAGGCCACGGTAGACAATCGATACCTCATCGGCGCCGAGAGAGGTAAGTTCTTCAACCCCCATCTCCTCCAGACCGTCTGCTATCTGGGCAAAGTATCTGCCGGTTTTCTGGTAGGCAAACATAGCTTGAATTACGACTGAAACCGACGTTCTATACGAATCCGTAGCGCCCTGATATCCTGATCCGTCGCAGCCTTCTCGCGCAGCCGCTTACGGGCCTGACTTACCGTGCTGAAATCGATTCCCATGAGATCGCCGATCTCGGCATTTTTCATGCCGCTGAATCTATAAAGCATGTCCATTGCCAAGGAGCGGTAAAGATTCGCTTGATGCAGCAGGTCATCTTGTTGACAGCCGGTTTCTTCGGCTACGCCCCGCAAGATCTCAGCAGATGGCCGTAAATGGTGAACTCGACCACGGGCCAGAACTGCCTTGTCCTCAGAACCTTGCAGATATCTGTTGCGAACCCATGAGACAAAAATATCATCGCCAAAAATTGATTGATCGGTAATCTTATCCTGAACTGAAAAACCATTGATCGTATCCTGGACTATCTGTGTCTTGTAAGCTTCCCGTCCCTGTGCTGTATCTCCACCGAAAACCTTTAATACGTCTCCATATACCACAAAAAATTGCCGCTTGTCAGTTTCAAGATACCCTTGCAAGCTACTCCAAGCATGTTGAAAAATGTAACTGTGACTGGTTGAAACCGACCGGTCTTTGCTACGCTTCAATTGCAACGGGAGAAGATGAATGACCCTGGAAAGTCTGGCCAGATTAGCTGACTTGTTGATCAAAAGGCTCTTAAATCGACCGTGCAAAAGCTTGCCATGGCGGTGATGCAGACGGTTGAAACAAGCGGTATAGGTAATATTAAGATATCGCAAACTTTCAGAAAGATTACCAAGCGGGGTTTCGAGCAACAAATGAAACTGGTTATCAAACAGGACGTAACTATGGATGATAATATCGTAGGAACTGATTGTCTGGGCAAGAATCTCCAGAAACTCCAGGTAGTCGGAATCATTCTGAAAGATGTTCTGCCGCTTATATCCATAGTGCGAGACATGATATACAGCACCAGGATATTGGATGCGAAGTGGTCGTGCCATGTCTGAATATAGAGAGCTTGACAGTTTGTGTCAATAACAACAAATTGAGTATGGTATAGATTTTTTTCACCTTCTAAATATTTTACTGGGCATTTCACCCCTAATAACGGAATATATCACATGACTACTGCCCTGAATGCTATATGAAACACAGGGATTTTCGATATCCGGCATTGCCGGCACATCAACTCTCATGGGTAATCAAGGTACTCAATTAAAATGAGTGAATTGAAGATCTTGGCGATAGACGATAACCGGGATAATCTGCTGACCCTGCAGGCGGTCATAGCTTACACAGTGCCCGGATCAGAAGTTCTGATCGCTTTGGATGGCCGGCAGGGGCTGGAGTTGGCCCTTGCTGAAGATCCTGACGTAATCCTGCTCGATATCGTCATGCCGGGGATGGATGGCTTCGCGGTCTGTCGGAAGCTGAAGGAAAACATCCGTCTGCAGACGATTCCTGTGCTATTCCTGACCGCCCTCAGAACAGACCGGGAGAGTCGGATCAAGGCCATGGAAGCGGGGGCTGAGGGCTTCCTTGCCAAGCCGTTCGACGATATCGAGCTGGCTGTCCAGATCCAAACTATGGCCAAAATCAAGAAAGCCAATTATCTTCAACGTTTAGACAATAAACAATTATCAATATTGGTGGATGAACGGACAAGAGAACTGACGGAGCGCAAGCGGATTGAGGTGGCGCTGCGGGAGAGCGAGAAGAAATACCGGCTGCTCATCGAAAACATGAATGCCGGGGTATTTCAGAGCACCCTTAACGGCATATTTCTGCACATGAACAGTACGGTAGCCAAAATGGCGGGATATGAGAACGTTAATGAGCTGCTGGCAAAACCCGCATCGTGTCTCTACGTGGATTCGGCTGATCGCGAACAGCTGCGAGATCTGTTGATAAAAGATGGCGAGGTCAAAAATTTTGAGCTGCGGTCTGCCCGCAAGAATGGCAGCCAATACTGGATTTCCATGAACGCCGTAATCCAAAGGGACATGGATGGCAATCCGGAAACCATTCTCGGGATTGTCAATGACATCACGGAGCGCAAGCAGGCTGAGGAGTTGCTGCACCGGAAAGAGGAGGAGTACCGCCTGCTGTTTACGGGAATGCTGGACGGCTTCGCCCTGCACGAGATTATCTGCGACGACGATGGTCACCCCGTGGACTATCGTTTTCTCTCGATCAATCCGGCTTTTGAACGCCTGACCGGGCTCAAAGCGGCTGATCTCATCGGCCACACCGTGCTCGAGGTGATGCCGGATACCGAGGCCTACTGGATCGATCTTTACGGTCAAGTCGCACTCACCGGCAAGTCCAACCATTTTGAACAATTCGCGCAGGCCTTGGGTCGATATTTCGAAGTCGAGGCCTTCCAGCCGAAACCCGGCCAGTTTGCCGTCTTATTTCTGGACGTCACCGAACGAAAACTGGCTGAAAAGGAGAAGGCCAAACTCCAAGACAAGCTGCAGCAGGCCCAGAAAATGGAGGCTATAGGCGTCCTGGCCGGAGGCATTGCTCATGACTTCAACAATATTCTGGGTGCCATTCTGGGATATACCGAGATGGCCAGAGAGGATGCACAACCTGGTTCTCGATCCGCTAATAATCTTGACAAAGTATTGACCTCAACTTTCCGCGCCAAGGATCTGGTCAGACAAATCCTGGCCTTCAGCCGACAGGCCGTTGTCGCTCGTATCCCGATCAAAATTCAGCCACTGGTAAAGGAATCACTAAAAATAATTCGGGCGTCAATTCCATCCACCATCACCATAAAACAGAATATTGATGCACAGTGCAGAATTGTCCTTGCTGACCCTACCCAGATCCAGCAGATCATTATGAACCTGTGTACTAATGCCTTCCATGCCATGGAAAAAACCGGCGGGATCCTTGCCGTAACGTTGAAGACAACATTGATTGACTCTGCAACACGATTAGATGGCCTGCAGATATTACCAGGAGAGTATGTCGAGCTTACGATAAGCGATACCGGCACCGGAATAGAACCTGAGATCATTACCAAGATATTTGACCCGTACTTTACGACAAAGGAGATCGGCAAAGGGACAGGATTAGGCCTGTCAATCACCTATGGGATCATCAAAAGCTGTGAAGGATCCATCACGGTTGAAAGCACGGTCGGCCACGGGACTACATTTCATGTCTATTTACCCGTGCTTCAGAAAGAGGCAGAGTCCAAGGAATTGACAAAATCGTCCAATGAGACACTCGGAGGGAAGGAGCGAATTCTATTTGTCGATGATGAAGAACTGCTGGTGGGAATGTGGGGAGACATGCTGGAACGACTTGGCTACACCGTTCTGACCCTCAGCAATAGCAGCGAAGCCCTTACCACCTTCATGGATGACCCGGACCAGTTCGATCTGGTGATTACCGACCAAACAATGCCAGGCCTGACCGGAACAGAACTTGCCAGCCGGATGCTGCGAATCAGACCTGAACTGCCGATTATCCTCTGTACCGGATTCAGTTATCTGGTTAATGAGGAATCGGCAAAGGCCATCGGCATAAAGAAGTTCGCATTGAAGCCTCTCTCCGAATCTTCACTTGCGAAACTGATCCGAAGTTGCCTAGATGAAATTGGAGACAGCCATTAAAACATATTTTATACTACCTTTTCGAATTCACCTCTTATTTCTTAGCCTCTGGCTGCTGCTGTTTCCTTTGCTTGACTGACCTGGTTCAGCGACCCTGCCCCGGTCACCCATGATCTGATCTCACCGGCTTGAGCGCGGTTTATTCTACCGATATCTGGGCCAGCGGTAAAAACGGGGGCCTACGTGCCGGGCCTGGGGCTTTCCGACCCCTTTGTCGTCGGACCGGCTGCCCTGAATTATGCGGCCTACACCTCCTCTTTTGCCGCAACTGCCGCAAAACAGGTCCGCATGTGCGCCTCAGACAATTCCGGGCCTGCACTGTCAAGGGAAACTGGACAATAACCGGCCCGGGGCAGTAATTCCATTCATATTGCTAGAACTATCCTGTTAAAAAATTCCACTTTACAACAACCCGAAAAAAAGTTACCAAAACAAACAAATACAGCTTTATCAGGTATCTTCTTCAGCTCTACGGTTTGCTTATGGAAATAAAGACACCAACCAAACCCTGGATTCTTCTGGTAATCTTTCTTGCCATTAGTGCTGGCGGCTTCTTCGTATTCAGCAAATCTACCATTTCCAATCCATATGGAAAGCCGGTTTCAGGTAAAGATAACCTGCCTCATGTAAAGGTCATCGAGAACCACAAATCCGCTTTAACATATTGGCTGGACAGCGGCATTAAAAACGCTGTTCTGGTTAGCATCGACGCCCATGACGATATCAAAAGAATACCGGACAGCTATATCCAGGAATTAAAAGTATTGTCCAACCAAAGAGTAACTACTTCAGCCGGTGCAGAGGCCCATCAGAACTTCTCGGGGAAAGTTACGAATGGCAACTTTCTTTACGCCGCCGCCAAACTCGGCATCTTCAAGGAAATTTTCTGGATCATTCCCGCTCCTTACACAGGAACATCGAATCAAGAGAATTCGTTAATCTCGCTGCTCAACTACTATAACTTCTTCAAGAAAGACATTAAAACCTTCAAAATGGCAGGAAATTGTTTTAAGGGCCAGGTGAACGGCATCCCTTTCAGCCTTTGCGATGTCGACTCTTTACCTGACATCCATGAACCGATTGTCTTAAATATTGATAGTGACTTTTTTCCGGCTGTGGCAGAGAGCCGCAGCGAAAAACTCATTGACTCCATAAGCAGGACAAACAAAGCCCTGGCCGGCCGAAATTACAAGATAATTGATGCCGTTTTAGCCTATTCGGTCGATGGCGGCCATCTCAACACCTACCACAGATGGATCGGCGATTTATTTGTTCTGAG
>Ga0208863_1000736_pt1 | contig 26381 bp, 25 predicted proteins | sample RifOxyD3_FD_184040 | JGI IMG/M metagenome (GOLD analysis project Ga0208863, IMG submission 184040) | Soil microbial communities from Rifle, Colorado - Rifle Oxygen_injection D3 (SPAdes) | ecosystem: Environmental > Terrestrial > Deep subsurface > Rock core/Sediment | place: Rifle, Colorado...
CCAGCCAGTCTCTGTCGCAGGGGGCGACCGAGCAGGCCAGTTCCCTTGAGGAGATCAGCAGTTCCCTGACCGAGCTGTCAGCCCAGACCAGAATGAATGCGGAGAACGCCGGGCAGGCCAACCATCTCACCAGTGAGGTCAAGAACACCGCGGAAAAAGGCGACGCTCACATGCGAGAAATGGTGACGGCCATGGCCGCAATCAATGAGTCCGGCAAGAGCATCTCCAAGATCATCAAGGTGATCGACGAAATCGCCTTTCAAACGAATCTCCTTGCCCTGAATGCGGCGGTCGAGGCGGCACGGGCCGGCAAGCATGGCAAGGGTTTTGCCGTGGTGGCCGAAGAGGTCCGGAATCTGGCGGCCCGCAGCGCCAAGGCAGCCAGGGAGACCTCGCAGCTTATCGAGGATTCTGTGAATCGGGCAAAGAGCGGCGCGGAGATCGCTGACCGGACCGCCGCCGCCCTTCAGGAAATTGTGTCCGGTGTTACCAAGGCGACCGACCTGGTGGCGGAGATTGCCGTTGCCTCCAACGAGCAGGCCCAGGGAATTTCCCAGATTAATGCCGGCGTCAGCCAGATCGATCAGGTGACCCAGCAGAATACCGCCAATGCCGAGGAGTCGGCGGCGGCCGCCGAGGAACTTGCCTCGCAGGCCATGGAACTGCAGGGAATGCTGGCTCGTTTTACCTTGAAGGGCGGGGCCGGTCAGCATCTGCATTCTGCCGACGTCAGGAAAAAGACGCCTACCGCTGCCTTGCCGCCGCCTCCACCGGCAAAGCCTACCCCAGGGAAACCGGCAAGGAAATTTTCCCCGAAGAAGAAAGAAACCGGTTCATGGGCGGACATGCCCGTTGCCGAGGCGGCAGCCAAAGGCCGGGAAGGTCAGGAAGAGACAAGCGAGCGTAAGCCCCGGCCCGCGGATGTGATTGCCCTCGATGATAGCGAGTTCGGAAAATATTGAGGTTCGGCCGTTGGCGTAACGGGTCGTCGCTCGACGGTGCATGAAGAAAAGGCCGGTTGTCTCGCGGATAACGTGCGTGACAACCGGCCTTGATTTTCCTGCAACAGGACAGTGCTGTCGCACGGGAATTATTTGCCGAATGCGTTGGGGTGGCAGCCGCTGCACTTGACCGGTACCGCCTTGCCTGCCTTGCTTGCTTCTTTATGGCAGCCGCGGCACAGGACATGGGCCGCCTTTTTGTAAGTGTTCAACTCCTCATTCTTCATCTCCTGATTGTGGCAGGAGTCGCAGCTGTTCGCGGTCATGGTCTGGCCGGTCAGGTGATGGCAATCCATGCAGCCGATTTTTTTCTGGTGGGTACGGTGCGGGAATATGGCCGCTTGGGTGGCTCCGTCCGACTTGAGGGTCATCGTCTCCAGACCGATATCGATATCCTTGGCAAAGACGGCCCCGGTAATGGCAACGCCCATGAGAGACAGAAAAAACGTGACCACAATCCTTGATAACAACTTCCTTCTCATTCCTTCCTCCTTGCTTGTTTGGTAACTCGCCTTGTCCTTGGTGCATCTGCATGAAATCTGCAGTGGTGTCGTGATGCTGCGTCTGCGGAATATGCTTCTCTATCCGGGCGGCTGAAATCTGTTTCCTGAACGCTGGCTGGCAGGAGTCGCGATGGTCGCGATGCCTTCCCCGACAAGCGGGTCATGTGAGGGCCGCGACAAGAAATAATCATCCAGTCTTGCTTGTCTTCCGGCTCGTCTTCTGCGTTGCAGCAAGGGTTACATAACGCTGCTATGGGCCCCTTGCTACGCCTTGAAGCCAAACCGGTATCCGGCGCAATTTTTGGACAATTATTTCTTACCGAGGCCCTTAATAACGCGATTGTCAAAGAAGATCAACGTCTCTTTCGGGCAAACTCATAGAGTTTCGGATGGGAAGTGACTTCGTAATAGCTTTGGCCCGTAGGTCTGGCAGTTTCGAGATTCGCAGAGTTGATCGCCAGCACCTCGCCTGCCCGGATGACCAGTTGTTGGTATTTGCCGCTTACGGTCGGGAATGTACCGGAATAAAGGCTGACCTTGTTTTCGCCGTTGAAATCCGAGATGTTGCATTCTGTTCGCTGCAGGTCGATTTCTTCGGACAATCGCGCAAAGGCGGCCGCGTTTAGTTCGATGCCGTTGACGTTATAGCGCCAGAGGAGTTCGTCTTCCTCATACGGTCCTGCACCCGGCGGTTCGAGCTGAAAAACATACAGGTTGAAGGCTCTTTTTCTGGAAGCCAGCAGGCGGCGGAGGGATGTCGAACAGCCGGCCAGCCGGTCCGCCTGGTTGATGGCTGACGAGATCATTATCCGGTTGGCGCCGTCGAAAAGGAAGGCCGGGGCGGAATCCAGGAAACTGATGCCGCAGCCCACCTCCAGCGCTGGCAGCTGGTGCGTGGCGCAGGTCGAGTTGTGTTTCCGGGTGATGTTCAGGATGTTCAATGCCAGGCCGCAGGCCCGCGCCACCTCAAACCGCTCGGTCAGTTGTCCTGGTTCGGCAATTGTCAGAATAATGGCGTCGCCTCGGACGAACACCTTTGTTGCGCCGTATTCCGGGATAATATCCGTAACCGGTTCGAAAAAGTTGAGACTGAAATACGAGGCTGGATTCAGCCCGTTCTGTGACAGCTTGCGGGTAATCTGTTCGGCGCCCCTGACATCCGCCTTGATAATGACATGGCTGTTCAGGCTTCGATCGTCTGTCAGATCGATCTCCTGCTCGTGCACCAGCATATATTCGTAAAGGGTGTGGTTGGCACGGGAAAGACGGATGATCCTCTCTTCGGTGGCCAGATTGATGCGCTCCAGGACTTCTCTGAGTGCCCGGCTGTTGGTGAGATCCCGGTGATAGCGGCAGAAGCCCCTGAGGAATTGCAGAAGAAATTCTTGCTTCTGCAGCAGGGTGAAGCGGCTGAGGTCGTTGCCGGTCTCCTGTAAGGGTTGCAGTGTGAAGGGTTTGCCGTAGAAAGAGCGGTGTCGCTCGAGTTGGCTGACAATGTTTTTCTGCATCTGCGGCACAAGCAGATAACCGAGCAGCTGCTGGGGCACCAAAGGGGGACAGTATTGCCGGAAGATTTTTTTTATTTCCTGAGCGGCCACAATCCTGTCAATAAGGCCGGATTCCTCGAATTTTCTGAGGCAGTCAACCAGACGATTTCTTTGTCTGCTCGCCTGTTTTTCGAGCAAGGTGGCCGTGTCTTTGGCTGCTGCCCCGATTTTTGTTTCCGTGAGCTGGTAGTTGAATAAACGGTCGATGTTGTCGACCTGCATGATGAAAGCGTCCGGCTGCCGGTTGTCGGTCTGGGCGAAGGCCATATCGGCCTGCTCGTTGGCTGTTTCCTGGTATATACCCCGGAGAAGGGCAAGGACCTGGTCATAGCGGTCGATATCGTCGGCGCGATGGCCCAGCAGGACATATTCATCCAGCATGAATTCGTCGGTCGGCTGATCGACCAGCAGAAGAGGGTTGGCAAAGAGGTCGATCGGCAGGGCGGCGGCCGGGCCGAATACTGCCTCCCTTCTCGCCTGCAGCTCCTGTTGGTGCACGGTGTGGATCGCCCCGAAAAGATCCTTGCCGGCCAGCGAGATGATGGTGCGGCGCTGCAGGCGGATGCTCGCCAGCCTTTCCTTGATTTCGGCGACATCCCGCGGGTCGCGGCTTTTGGATGCCTCATATTCCCAAATGCAGTTGTTGAAGGTGTTGATCAGGGTGTCAAACTGAACGCGGATTTCACGCTGGATCATCTTGATGGCAGCGAGCTGGACAAGATGGTCCAACTGGATTTCACTCGTCTCCTTTGCCTTGTTGATGGCGGCAAGCATGATTTCTTGATAACCCTGCTGGAGACTCTCCTTTTTTTCCGCGAGACTACCGGACAGCGGGTTCGGCCAGATTTTTTCAGCCTGTGAATGGTGGATGAGCAGGTGCAGGGAAAAGTCGCCGATCTGTCTGCAGATATCCGGACTCAGAAGGACATCGTAACGAAGATTGTCCGTTCCCGGTTTCAGCCGTTCTAGGGAGATATTGAGGGAATAGGGCCGAGGGGTTTCGTCGTCGGCGATGAAAGGGGGCTCGCCGGGCTGTTTTTTTTGAGATGGCATGCAGTCGACCCTCTTTTTCCGGCTGGTATATTGCTGGTGGGTTGATCATGGAAAAACGGCCTAACCCCGATGAACGGGATTAGACAGATAGTCTGTAGGTGTTTAGTCTATTAGCAACTGAAAAAGGCCAGAGATTGTACGCGTTGCACCTTTATTCCCAATTGTTTTTTGCTAACAGACTACAGACTAACAGTCTAAGCAACCTGAGTAGTTGTTTCTTGGATGCTAATAATTATCTATCCGGCTGAATTTGGCCAGCTATTTCTGAAGGCGTGATTTTTTGAGGCCGATGCCGTCAAGTATACTATAATGGAGTGCCGCCGTGAACCAGTGGGTGGAATCTGTGGGAAAGGATTTGGCGTGATCAGGGGTGGCGGCAATGGGCCGCAGCTCGGCGGTTCTCAGCCGGAACTCTGGGCGGCCGCGGTCTGCAGCCATTCTTTAATCTGGGCCGGGGTGGGCAGGCGGCCGGCGCTCTTTGTTTCGCCGTTGATCACCAGGGCCGGCGTCATCATGACCCCGTGGCGCCAGATTTCGTCTAGGTCGTGAATGTTTTCCACATCGGCGGCCAGACCAAGTTCGTCAAGGATGTCGATCAGCGTCTTGTGGAGACGGTTGCAACTGACGCAGCCGGGTCCGAGAATACGGACGGTGAGCACCTGATGGCCGCCGGTTGTCTGGTCGCGGCTGCGGCAATATTCCCGGCGCAGCGCTTCACGATAGATGTGGCCGGCGGCGGGTGGGATGTAGTTCTGGCGGCGGACCGCCTCGAACAGGAACTCGACCGCTTCTTCTTCGGGGAGACGATCGGCGAGCGCCCGGTTGATCGCCACGTCCAGGCCGATGAGACCGACACTGGCCCTGCCGATGCGGATGGTTTTTTGCTGCGGAATATCCATTGTCAGAATTCAGAAGACAGGAGTCAGGATTCAGAATGGTGTTGGAATACGTTGTTGGCAGTCTAGTGGCGTCTGCAGGGAACGGGCTCAATGCGTCGCCTGGTTTCTTGTTTCGCCTTCTGTGAATTTTCTGAACTATAACCCTTGCATCCAATTATGACCACTCTTACGACAGACTGGCTGCAACGCTATCCCGCGCCGCTTGTCCGGGCGCTGGCCCGGCTGGCGCAGCAACGGGGCGTGCAGTTCTACATAACCGGCGGCACGGTGCGCGACTGGCTGCTGGGTCGCATGGCCAACGATCTGGATATCACCGTGGCCGTGGACGGCATGGGTTGCGCCCGCAACCTGGCCAAGGAACTGGGCGGCAGCTACGTCCCCCTTGATGCCGATGAGGATGTGGCGCGGGTGGTCTGGCAGCAGATCACCGTGGATTTCGCCGGGTTCCGCGAACGGACTTTCACGATCAATGCCGATCTCCGGAAGCGGGATTTCACCATGAACGGGCTGGCTATCCCCTTTGCGGCGGACCGACAGGGTCTGCACGAGACCCTGGAAATCATCGACCCCGGTACCGGCATCGCCGATCTGAACGCCGGTTTAGTCCGCTGTTCCGTCCCAGACGTTTTCGAGTCCGATCCTTTGCGTCTGCTCCGGGCCTATCGGTTCATGGCCACCCTTGGTTTCAGCATCGAGGTCGGCACCGCAGCGGCGATCCGCACCCGGCACCGTCTGATTAACAACGTCAGCCCGGAGCGCGTCTCCTACGAGTTGGGGCAGATCATGGCCAGCGAGCGGGCGGCCGTCACGGTGCGGCGCCTGCGGGTTGATGGCCTTCTGGCTGTGCTTTTTCCGGAACTGCAGGAAGGCGAAGGCGTCGTGCAGCCGGCCAGTCATCACCTGGACGTTCTGGAACACGGCCTGGCCGCCCTGGCTTGGATGGAAACGATTTTGGCAACACCCGGCGACTTTTTTCCCGGCCAGAAAGTAGAATTGCTTGGCTATCTGGCTGCCGGGCCGCGGCCGGCATGGCTGAAGTGGGCCGCCCTTTTTCATGATCTCGGTAAGCCGGCGGTCTGCAGGATTCGGCCGGATAAGGGGGGGCGCATCACCTTCTATAACCATGACCGGGTGGGTGGTGAGCGGTTTGCCCGCATCGCCGGCCGCCTGAAATGGAGCCGGTTGGATACCAGGATGGTCGTACAGTTCATTGTGCAGCACATGTGGCCGTTTCATCTGAACAACGCCCGGTTGCGGACCGGGTTGACACCGCGGGCCTATCTGCGCCTGGTAAAGGCGACCGGCGTCGAACTTCCCGGTCTGTTCCTGCTGGCCATGGCCGACAGTCTGGCCGGACAGGGGCCTGGGAAACCGGCCGGCATGGAGGCGGGCCTGGCCTTGCTTTTCGGGGAAACGATCCGGGTCGCCCGGGAGCTTATCGAGCCGGTTCTCGCGCAACCACGGTTGCTGACCGGCCACGACCTCATGGCCATGGGCATCCCGCCCGGCCCGCTTTACCGGCGAATCCTCGATGAGTTGGAAACGGCCCAGGTGGAAGGGGTTATCGAAAATCGATCGCAGGCCGTCCAATGGCTGGCGGCTTTTGTCGAGAAACAGGGGTTTCCCGCGCCGGCCGCGAAATAATCATAACCGCCTTCCATGAGGGGCGTAAACGTGGGGTAGACGCCGAACCGTAACCGTGCAGCAGTGCCGCAGATGCGCGAAAAAGGCCTGCCCGCCATACACACGGTATGCGGGCAGGCCGATGACAAAGCAGATGTGGTGCTGCTGCACGGTTACAAATAATCGTTTGACGATCTTTTGTAGACCAATGTAAAGTTTTTGGATTATATTCACGGGCCACAGGGAAGGGCGGTCCGCCACGAATCAATGGAAAAGGATGAGTTGCACGCATGGTGACGCAGAAAAAAGCGCAGGGGCCATTTTGTTTGGTATCGGATTCATTCGACGTGGAGGAGCTGAAGCAGAAGATCTCTCAGCACCTCCTGCGTGATCTGGGCCGGGATCCGGAACGCGCCAGCAAGCGGGATGTGTGCAAGGCCGTTTCCCTGGTCATCCGTGATGTGTTGATCGAACGTTGGGTCCAGACCCAGAAAAGCTATTATGCCAAGAAGCAGAAACGGGTCTACTATCTGTCCCTGGAGTTTCTGATCGGCCGTTCGCTGGGCAATGCCCTGATCAACATGGGATTCCTTGACAAGATGACCATTGCCCTTGAGGAACTGGGCTACGAGCTTGAGGAAATCCGCGAGGAGGAGGAAGACGCAGCGCTCGGCAACGGTGGCCTGGGCCGTCTGGCCGCCTGCTTCATGGATTCCATCGCTACCCTGGGGATTCCGGCTTATGGCTACGGTATCCGCTATGAATACGGCCTGTTCTATCAGAAAATCATCGACGGGTTTCAGGTGGAGAGCCCGGACAACTGGCTGCGCTACGGCACCCCCTGGGAGTTCGAGCGGGCGCAGTATCTCTATCCGGTCAAGTTCCACGGTCGGGTCTACCGCTACCTCGACGACCAGGGCCGGCTGTGCAGCGAGTGGGTGGATACCGCGGACGTGATGGCCATGGCCTGTGACATGCTGGTGCCGGGCTTCAACAACAAACATGTGGTCAACATGCGGCTGTGGACGGCGCGGGCCACCCGGGAATTCGATTTGTCCTTTTTCAACCGCGGCAACTACATTGCCGCCATGGAAAGCAAGGTTCACTCCGAAACCATCTCCAAGCTGCTCTATCCCTCTGACCATTTTCAGGAGGGTCGGGAGCTGCGGCTCAAGCAGCAGTATTTTTTTGTTTCCGCCACCTTTCAGGATATTTTTCGGCGCTACAAGAAGAAGGAGAGCACCTTCGACGAATTCAGCGACAAGGTGGCGGTGCAGCTGAACGACACCCATCCGGCCATTGCCATCCCGGAGCTGATGCGACTTCTGGTCGACATCGAGGGTGTCTCCTGGGAAAAGGCCTGGGCCATCTGCGTCCGCACCTTTGGCTACACCAATCATACCCTGATGCCCGAGGCCCTGGAAACCTGGTCAGTGGCGTTGCTGGGCCGCGTACTGCCGCGCCACCTGGAGATCATCTACGAGATCAACCAGCGTTTTCTCGATCAGATCAGCGTCCGTTATCCCGGTGAGGTTCACAAGCTGCGCAATATGTCGCTCATTGAGGAGGGGGAGACCAAGAGGGTGCGGATGGCCCATCTGGCCATTGTCGGCAGCCATTCGGTCAACGGGGTTGCCGAACTGCACACCCACCTCATGCGAACCAGGATATTCAAGGACTTCGCCGAGTTTTTTCCGGGCCGTTTCAACAACAAGACCAACGGCATCACCCCGCGTCGCTGGCTGTTGAAATGTAACCCCGACCTGGCCGAACTGATCACCGAGACCATCGGCGGCGAATGGGTGACCAATCTTGACCATCTCAGGAACCTTGAGGCCTATGCCGACGACCGGGCCTTTCAGAAGCGCTGGCATCGGATCAAGAAGGAGAACAAGGGCCGTCTGGCCAAACTCATCCAGACGAACTGCGGACTTAAGGTGAATCCGAACTCCATGTTCGACGTGCAGGTGAAGCGCATCCATGAGTATAAACGCCAGCTGTTGAACATCCTGCACGTGATCACCCAGTACCAGCGGATCATCAGCCAGCCGCATCAGCCGGTCGTGGCGCGGACCGTGATTTTCGCGGGCAAGGCGGCGCCTTCCTATGTGAAGGCCAAACTGATTATCAAGCTCATCAACGCGGTGGCCGAGGCGGTCAACAATGATCCGCGGGTGAATGGCAGTCTGCAGGTGGTGTTTATCCCCAACTACGGGGTGTCGCTGGCCGAGAAGATCATCCCGGCCGCTGATCTCTCGGAGCAGATCTCCACGGCCGGCACCGAGGCCTCCGGTACCGGAAACATGAAATTTACGTTAAACGGCGCTTTGACCATCGGCACCCTGGATGGGGCCAATATTGAAATCCGGGAGGAGGTGGGGGCCGAGAATATCTTCATCTTCGGGCTGACCGCCGAAAATGTCGAATGGGAGCGCAAGAATCTGAGCCGCACCCCCCGGGATATCTATGCAGCCAATCCGGTAGTGCGGCGGGCTATTGACGCCATCAGCCAGGGCAGTTTCAGTCATGGCGATACCGAACTGTTCCGACCGCTCATCGACACACTATTCGACCCGCATGATCCCTATCTGCTTCTCCAGGATCTGGAAGATTATCTTCGCTGTCAGGAAGAGGTGAGTCGTTCCTATAAGAGCCAACAGGCCTGGATTAGGAAGTCGATTCTGAACGTGGCGCGCATGGGCAAGTTTTCCAGCGATCGGACGATCACGGATTATGCGAGGGAAATCTGGGGGGTTGATGTCGAGCCGGCAGCGGGTTGACAACAGGCCGGGCGGCGTCCACGGCCGCCCGTATTATATGGTTCGCGGCCGTGCGTAAGGTACAGGATCATTATTTCAAGAAGGCCAAGCAGGAGAATTATCCGGCTCGGTCGGTCTATAAGCTTGAGGAGGCTCAGAAGAGATACGGCCTCCTGCGGCCGGGGGACAGCGTCCTTGATCTCGGCTGCCAGCCGGGCAGCTGGTCGCTGTACGCCGCCAAGGTGGTCGGCGTCCAGGGCCTGCTGGTGGGGGTCGATCTGCAGGCGGGCCGGCTGGCGAGCCAGACTGGTGGAGCCAGGATCCACTGGCTGCAGGACGACATCATGGCACCGGAACTGGCCGCCCGGCTCCGGGAGTTCCGGCCGCTCTACCGGGTGGTGCTGAGCGATATCGCACCGCGGACCACCGGCAACAAGTGGGTTGATCAGCAGCACTCGCTGCGTCTGGCCCGGCGTACCCTGGAGATTGCCCGGGAGTTTTTAGTCAATGGCGGGAATTACTTCGTCAAAGTCTTTCAGGGTGAGGATTTTACGGAGTTTGTCAAAGAAGTACAGGATATTTTCAAGGTGGTGAAGATTGTCAAGCCCAAGAGCTCCCGAACGGAAAGCCGGGAGGTCTTTGTGCTGGGGATGGGTTACATCAAACCGGAGACGTTGCCGGGTGCTGCGGCCATGGCCGGATAGTTTTTATGTAAGCGATTACATGGTACCGCATCTGCTTTGTCATCGGCCTGCTCACAGAGGCGGGCTATAGCTCGCAGGCCTCTTTCGCGCATCTGCGGCACCCTGTGATCAGTTACGTTTTTATTATCAAGGAGGAAGTTAGGTGTCAGGACATTCAAAGTGGAGCACAATCAAAAGAAAGAAAGGTGCGGTCGATGCCAAGCGCGGCAGGGCCTTCACCAAACTGATTAAAGAAATTACCGTGGCTGCCCGGATGGGCGGCGGCGATCCGCTCGGCAATCCCCGGCTGCGTTCGGCTGTGGCCACGGCCAAGACCGAGAACATGCCCAAGGATAATATCGAGAGAGCAATCAAGAAAGGAACCGGCGAGATTGCCGGTGCGGTCTACGAGGAGATTACCTATGAAGGCTATGGCCCCGGCGGCGTCGCTGTGCTGGTCGACTGCATGACCGACAACAAGAACCGGACCGTTGCCGATGTCCGGCACTATTTCAGCAAGAGCGGCGGCAATCTGGGCGAGTCCGGCTGTGTCTCCTGGATGTTTGAAAAGAAGGGCAATTTGCTGGTGGATAAAACGACGATCACCGAAGAGCAGCTCATGGATCTGGCCCTGGAGGCCGGGGCCGAGGATGTGCGCGAGGAGGAAAACGAATTTCAGGTGTTGACCGCACCAGAGGATTTTGAGACGGTCCGGGAGGCGTTGCAGAAGCAGGGAGTTGCTTTCCTGGAGGCAGGTATCGCCATGATTCCCAAGAACACCATCGAGGTGGGGGAGGAGAAGACGGCCAAGCAACTCATGAAGCTCCTGGAGAACCTGGAGGATTATGACGACGTCCAGAATGTCTACGCCAATTTTGATATTCCGGATGAGATCATGGAGGCGGTGTCGTAAGTCCTGCCGCGCGAACAATGGTAACCAGTGGTGGCTGCCTCCGCATTCTGGGGATTGATCCGGGCTCCCGGGTCACGGGGTACGGAGTGATTGAAAAGTCGGGCGGCCGTCTGAGCCTGGTTTCCTGCGGCGTCATCAAGATGCAGGCCCAGCTGTCCATGCCGGAGCGGTTGCAGGTCATTTACAACGGGTTGAGTGAGGTGATCCGGAGTGAGGCCCCGGCCGTGGCCGCGGTGGAGGACGTGTTCGTGGCGGTCAACCCGCGATCGGCCCTCAAACTCGGGCATGCCCGGGGGGCGGCGGTGCTGGCCGCCGTGCAGCATGGGCTCGCGGTCTTTGATTATACGCCGCGGCTGGTTAAACAGGCGGTGGTCGGCTACGGCCAGGCCGACAAGGGACAGATCCAGCAGATGGTGCGGGTTTTGCTGCGGCTGTCCGCCTCGCCCAGTGCCGATGCCGCCGATGCCCTAGCCGTGGCTATCTGTCATGCCAACCGGTCGGTGCTGCCTTAATGCTGTTGACTTAAGGAAATATTTTTTTACGACCGAACAGCGAATATCGAATATCGAACAAGAAACCGCAGAATGATGAAGTAGTTAAACTTCGATATTCCTTGAAGTCCAGGGATGGGCTAGTGCCGCGGGAGCCAGGGACGGCGGGGGCGGTCTCACGTAAGGGAGAAAGGATGCGGAACAGGACACAAGTGCGGCTGGAGAATGAAGCGCGATGATCGCCTCTTTGAAGGGTGAGATCTTTTCCAAGGAGCCGGGTCGGGTGGTGCTCGATGTCAACGGCGTCGGCTATGAGGTTTTTCTTTCCCTTACCAGTTACGAGCAGCTGCCCGCGGTCGGTTGCGAGGTTCTCCTGCACGTGTACACCAGCGTGCGCGAGGACGCCATCGTCCTGTTCGGCTTCGGCGACGCCGAGGAAAAGGAGATGTTCCGGCTGCTGACCACGGTTTCCGGGGTCGGACCCAGGCTGGCGCTCAATATCCTGTCCGGCATCAAGCCGGCCGCTCTGGTGCGCGCCATTGCCACCGGGGATGTCAAGCGCCTGACCGGCCTGCCCGGCGTCGGCAAGAAGACCGCGGCCCGGCTCTGTGTGGATCTCAAGGATAAAATGGCCCTGGCGGCCGACGATGACGATTTTTTTGTGCCGGAAACCGAGGAGCGGTCGGCAATCGGCACCCTGTTCGCCGACGTGGTTTCCGGCCTGGTGAATCTCGGCTACCCGCCGGCCCAGGCTCAGCAGGCCATGGCGGCGGTACGGAAGCGGCTGCCGGCGGAGCGCCTGGCCGCTATGCGGCTTGAGGATCTGCTGCGCGAAACACTGAGGTCCATGGTATGAGACATGAGGAAAGACTGGTCAGCGGCGCGGACGACACCGACGATCAGCCCCAGGATACCAGTCTGCGGCCCAGATTCCTCTCCCAGTATATCGGGCAGGAGCAGGTCAAGAAAAATCTGGAGATCTTCATCGCCGCGGCTCGGGGCCGGGGCGAGGCCCTGGACCATGTGCTCTTTCACGGCTTTCCCGGCCTGGGCAAGACGACCATGGCCTATATTATTGCCAACGAGATGGGCTCGCATATTAAGGTAACCTCGGGCCCGGTCATTGAGCGGCAGGGCGATCTCGCCGCCATTCTTACCAGTCTGGAGCAGGGTGATGTTCTGTTTATCGATGAGATCCATCGGCTGAACCATGTGGTTGAAGAGATACTCTATCCGGCCATGGAGGATTTTCAGCTGGATCTGGTGATCGGTCAGGGGCCGGGTGCCCGCTCGGTCAAGATGGATCTGCCCAGGTTTACCCTGGTGGGGGCCACCACCAGGACCGGCCTGCTGACGCCGCCGCTACGGGATCGGTTTGGGGTCATCCTGCGGCTTGATTTTTACAGCACCGAGGAACTGGTGACGATCATCAAGCGCTCGGCCGCGCTCCTGGGGGTCGAGATTGACGAGGCCGGCGCCGTGGAACTGGGCCGGCGCTCCCGCGGCACCCCGCGTATCGCCAACCGGATGCTGCGGCGGGTCCGTGATTACGCCGAGGTGCGCGGCCAGGGGGTGATCACACTGGCGATTGCGGACGAGGCATTGACCATGCTGGCGGTGGACCGCCAGGGGCTGGATGAGATGGACCGCCGCATCCTGCTGACCATCATTGACAAGTATCAGGGCGGCCCTATCGGTCTTGAAACGCTGTCCACGGCGGTCTGTGAAGAGAAAAATACCCTGGAGGATGTTTATGAGCCGTTTCTCATCCAGTGCGGTTACATTATGCGAACTCCCCGGGGCAGGATGGCCACCGCCGCCGCCTATGAACATTTCGGCCGGCCTTTTTTGCAGCGGGAGGAGCAGCCCACCCTTTTTTAAGGGACTCGGAAAATACTAATATACCATAACGCATCCCGTCTTCGGTCCAGCCAAATCTGACCACAATCCGGGCACGATCCAGGTATATTACCATTTGCCGAGTCCCTAAGCCGTGAGGTATTACCATGGAAAAGAAACTGACGATTGCGGACATCATCGCCATGAAGGCCAAGGGCGAGCGGATTGCAATGCTCACCGCCTACGATGTCAGCTTCGCCCGGCTGCTGGACAGCACCGGCATCGAGATGATTCTGGTCGGTGATTCGCTGGGCATGGTTCTGCTCGGCTATGACTCGACCGTGCCGGTGACCATGGCGGAGATGCTGCACCACGCGCGGGCCGTGCGCCGTGGGGTCAAGCGGGCGCTGCTGGTCGGCGACATGCCGTTTCTGTCCTACCAGGTTTCAGAGACCGAGGCCGTGGTCAACGGTGGCCGTTTTCTCAAGGAGGCGGGCTGCGACGCCGTCAAGATCGAGGGCGGTTTCGCCGTCTGCGATACGGTGCGGGCCCTGGTGAAAGCCGGCATTCCGGTGATGGGCCATATCGGTCTGACGCCTCAGACCGCTTCGCAGCTTGGCGGCTACAAGGTGCAGGGCCGCGACCTGGATTCGGCCCGGCGGCTGGTGGTCGAGGCCAAGGCCCTGGTCGAGGCCGGCGTTTTCTCGCTGGTGCTTGAGTGTATTCCGGCCCAACTGGCCGAGGCGATCACCGCCAGTGTGCGGGTACCGACCATCGGCATCGGGGCCGGGCCGCACTGCGACGGTCAGGTGCTGGTCACCCATGACCTGCTCGGCATGTTCGAGAAATTCAGGCCGAGTTTTGTGAAGACCTATGTTGATCTGGCACCCCAGATCCGGGCGGCGCTAACCGCCTTTAAGGAGGAGGTCAGCTCGGGAACCTTTCCTGATGCCGAACATAGTTTTTCCATGCAGGCCGAGGTCAAGGATCTTTTGGATGACAAAGGTGCCTGATTTGTTCTGGTGGTTTAGAAAAAGTTTTGTCGAACGGGAGTGGTATGCGGGAGATTGAAAGCGGGATAATCAGCCAGGCGGTAAAGAAACTGGCCATGGATGCGGCCTGCCAGCTGGAGCCCGATATTCTGGAGAGTCTGGTGGCGGCCCGCGACCGGGAGACCTCAAACCTGGCCAAAAGCGGCCTTGAGGTGCTGCTGCTCAACGCCGACATCGCCAGTCGCGAACGGATTCCGGTCTGCCAGGATACCGGAGTTGCCGTGGTCTTTGTCTGGCTCGGCCAGGAAGTGCATGTGGCTGGCGATCTTTCGGCCGCAATCCAGGAGGGAGTGCGGGCTGGTTACGACGAGGGGTTTCTGCGCAAATCGGTCTGCGACCCGTTAACCAGGCAGAATACCGGTACCAATACCCCGGCGGTGGTCCATCTTGAGATGGTGCCCGGAGACCATCTGCGCATCGTTTTACTGCCCAAGGGGTGCGGCAGCGAGAACATGAGCGGCCTAGCCATGCTGCCGCCGTCGGCCGGATCGGCCGGGGTGGTCGATTACGTGGTGGAACGGGTGAGGGCGGCCGGCTCCAATCCCTGTCCGCCGGTAGTGGTCGGGGTCGGGTTGGGCGGCACCTTTGAGAAGGCGGCACTCCTTGCCAAACTGGCTCTGCTGCGGCCACTCGGCGAACCTCATGTCCGTGCCGACGTGGCAATGCTGGAGCAGGATATCCTGGCCCGGATCAATGCCACCGGTCAGGGAGTGCAGGGCTGGGGCGGCAACAACACCGCCCTGGCGGTCCATCTGGAGATATTTCCTACCCATATCGCCAGTCTGCCGGTGGCGGTTAATATCCAGTGCCATGCCCACCGGCGCAAGGAAATTGTGCTGTAGACCATGGGGCCACTCAAGAACACTGGCAAGGCGCGATGGTCGGCCGCGGTGAAGAGTGAATGAAGTGGCTAATACCAATCGTTGAAAAATTAACCAGTAACTAGTAGAATCATGTCAATGCTGCGAGGCCAAACGGCCTTTTTTGAAAACGTGCAGGCCGTCAGGGTGCCCTTTAAACAGGGGGTGATTGCCACCCTGAGAGCCGGTGATCTGGTCAGCCTGACCGGCGAGGTCTATACCGGCCGCGATCAGACTCATCGCCGTTTGATGGCGCTGCTGGATGCGGGACTGCCCCTGCCGGTGGATCTGGCTGGCCAGCTTCTTTATTATGTGGGACCGAGCCCGGCCCGGCCCGGCCAGGTGATCGGTGCTGCCGGGCCCACCACCAGCTATCGGATGGATGCCTATACGTCCCGTCTGCTGGAATTGGGATTGACCGCCACCCTTGGTAAAGGGGCGCGATCCCGGGAGGTGCGCACGGCCATGGTCCGGCACGGCGCCGTGTATCTGGCCGCAGTCGGGGGTGCTGGGGCGTATTTGTCAAAGTGTGTCAGAAAATGCGATCTGGTGGCCTTTGCGGATGCCGGTCCCGAGGCGATGTTCCGGCTTGAGATCGAGAATTTTCCAGCGGTGGTGATCAACGATCTGCAGGGCGGAGATTATTACGAGCAGGTGGCGCTGTCAGAACTCAGAATTCAGAATTCAGAATTCAGAATTAATGAAAAGGAAACAACATGAAGAAATATTTGTGTGGCGTGTTTGTCTGGTTCCTGGCGCTGGCCATGGCCTGCACTGCATCGCCGGCCGCGGCGGCTGGCCATGCAGCAGTGCAGCAGGACTCTGACGCCGCAGAAAACGTTGTCCAGGGCGTCCCCGCCATTGTCCGGGACGGGAGCGGAACAGACGGGGCGATGCTGGACGAGCAGGAACAGGAACTGCGCCAGGCCCTGGACGGGTCCGAGACGTTTTCGTTACGCCGCGAGGGAGATCTCCTGGCGGTCAGTCTCCGGAGCGATCCGGTCTTTGACACGGCCAATCCGACCTTTGTCCGGTCGGCCTATTACCGTGACCTCGACCGGATTGCCCGGGTGCTCAACCAGTACCCCGATACGGAGATCCGGGTGGAGGGCTACACCGACAGCAAGGGCGCTGCCTCCTCGAACCAGGTCCTTTCAGCGCGACGGGCCGCCGCGATCAGGGATATTTTTGTTCTCAAGTGCGTACTGCCGGCCCGCATGCAGACACAGGGGTGCGGCGAATCCAGTCCGGTCGCCTCTAATGACAATGAGGCCGGTCGGAAGCTTAACCGGCGGGTGGAGATCAAGATTCAACCGAGCAAGAAGGAAGGGAGGACCGCCGCGGTCTGGGAGCCGGGCCGCTGAGGACAGTGTTCGGGCGCAACCCCACGATCGGACTCAGGAGCTGAGCAACTTGTCGAGTTCGGGCAGCCGTTCGAAATGCCGGCCCACCTCTTCCGGCCGGTGGGCGTCCGAACCGGCCACCAGGGGGATGGAGCGCGCTATTGTCTCCTTCAGCAGGGCAACGGCCGGGAATTGTTCGTTTCTGATGGTGTAACCTGAGGTGTTCACCTCCACCGCCATTTTTTTCTCGGCCACCGCATCCAGCAGCCGGCCGATCAGAAAGTAGTGCTCATCCGTGAAGCGGATGCCGGGCAGATGGCGGAGCACTGCATCCAGGTGGCAGAGCACTGTGCCGGGCAGTTGGATGACCGCCTCGCGCAGTGTCCGGAAGTAGGTGCTGATCACCTGCTCGGGCCCGGCAGCCTGTAGGGCATCAAGGTTGACCCGCTGGCGGCTGACCATGTTGAGATGGCGGCTCTCCTGCGCAAAGAAGTGGTAGGAGACGCCGATCCGATCCCAGGGATGGGCAGCCAGCCGGGTGAGGAGCTCCACGCAACGATCGGGGTTGTAGCCGACCTCCACGCCAAGCCCGATGTCGATGACGCCGCGATACCTCTCCTGCAGGCGGCGTCCTTCCCGGAAGTACTCAGCAAAATCTCCGTCGGTCAACCAGGTTGATTCAAAATAGCGGATGCCTTCCTCAAGATGTTCGAGGAAAATGAGTTGGCGCAGGTTCTTGTTGATGGCCGATTTGACGTACTCCTCCATCTCTCCCCGTGCATGTTTGCAGAGCCTTGTGTGTACATGGCCGTCGGTTCCGGTGTCAATCAAGCTGGCAATCTCCTCGGGTGGCATCGCAGCAGGATGTAAGAACAAAAGTTTCCGTTACGGACAAGTTATTAATACGGCACTTACGCAGGCCGGTCAAGCGGAGAGCTCAAGGGATAGTGGGGAGGGTCATCAGGCGCAGCCGTTCGGAAAGAAGTGGATCACGCCGTCAATTTCAGAGGTGTCGCAGATGCGGCCGACCTCGAAGTCAAGATCAAGATGGTGGCGCAGGCCGGCCAGATTGATCTCGATATTCTCACCGTCGGGCAGGTGGTAGACAAGGGTTCTGGCCTTGGCCAGATTTATGAAACGAGTCAGTTGGTTCACGGTTGTTTCTCCTTATAATAACGTATCGACAGCCGCGCCCCGCTCCTTTACCCGGATCAATGGTCCGGCATGTTCGCCCGCATGATTTTTTTGAGATGTTATCCCAGATAGTAATCAGTGTCAGCCGCTGGTGCAAGCCATGAAACACATTGCCGGATGATAAGATTTGAAATTGACAACCAGGTGGACGATGATTAGGGTGACAGGCTGAATTGTAAGCAGCGACCAGCGCGCCTGAACCCCACCCAAACCATGCAGGAAACGAACTGATGAGTGATACCGCCAAGCCATCCCAGGATAAATCCTTCTTCGGATTTGACAAGAATCCCAGCAATATTCTGCCGACCAAGTACACGCTGGACAGCAAGATAAAATTCCGCTGCCATCCGGGTGTTCCCTGTTTTACCCAGTGTTGCCGAGATATTAAGATCGTGCTCACCCCCTACGACATTTTGACATTGCGCCGGCGGCTGAACATGACGGCCGCCGAATTTCTGCATGTTTATACCGAACCGACCTATCTGCAGAAGGTTGATTTCCCCGGCGTCATCATCAAGTTGAACGAGCAGGGTATCTGCCCGTTCCTCAAGTCGGCAGCCGAGGGTTGCAACATTTATACGGACCGGCCTACCGCCTGCCGCTACTATCCGGTCGGCATGGCCCATTTTCACGAGGGCGCCCAGGAGGAGCAGACCGCGGAGGAGTTTTATTTCGTGGTTAAAGAGCCGCATTGCAAGGGGTTTGAGGAAGACAAGACCTGGACCATCCGCGATTGGCGGGCCGACCAGGGCGTCGATCTCAGGGACCGGATGAACAAGGGCTGGATGGAGATCGTCATGCGTCGTAAGTCGTTCGGTTTCCAGGCGACTCTGAGCGAGCAGGCCAAGCGGATGTTCTTCATGACCAGCACCGATCTCGACCAGTTCCGGAAGTTTATCTTTGAGTCCTCCTTTCTGGACTCCTATGAGGTGGACGCTGAGATCCTGGAGCGGATCAGGACGGATGATGTGGAATTGATGCTTTTTTCCTTCAAGCTGCTTGCCGCCATGCTGTTCGGCACCAACGATGTCAAGGTGAAGGAGGAGAAGCTCAAGGCCAAGATCGAAGAGATCAAGAAAAAGCAGGAAGTCTCCGCCAAGACCATGGAGGAAAAGGCCGATGCTGATATGCGAGATATCCTGGCCGAGCGGGAGCGGATTCGACAGGAGACGGGCAAGTAGCCGGGACAGTTTCCAAAAAAATATTAGAAAAAGGCGGCAGGGTTTTCTGCCGCTTTTTTTTGCGCCCCGTTGTCACGTTGTGTATCACTCTCGATATTTTTTGTAATTCCCGATTTTCACCAGACGGTTTTCATTGTGGAGTAACGTCGTATTTTTTCATCTTTCGTTATCAGTGTTGCTCCCAGGGTAAGGGCCGTCGCCACGATGATGCGGTCAGCGGGATCGTCGTGGGGGAAATCGGGAAGCCGGACCGATTCAACGGCAATCGCCGTGCTGACCGGCACAAAAGAAAGAAACGGCAATGCCTCGCAACGGGCTACCCAGTCTCGGACGTCCAGCGAAAGAACCAGCCGACCGCGCAACGCGAGCAGGGCTACTTCCCAGGCGCTGATGCAGGAGACATGCACCGATCGGGTCAGAATCGCCTTGTCAATAGCCTGACGGGCCGCGGGGCTCAGTAAGGCCGGATCATTGACCCACCATATCCAGGCGTGGGTATCAAGGACGATCACTTGAGCGCCTCCCATTCTCCCTCGGCAATTGGCTCCATGGGGGATTCGTAGCGCAGCACTGTGTTGCGCAGCCCCTTGAACCATGTTTCCGGGTCCTCGTTATACGGAATGACCTTGAGCACCGGCCGGCCATGATCGGTGATGATCAACTCCTCGCCGGTCTGTTCGATGCGGCGGAAATATTCGAGGGATTTGGGCTTGAATTGAGATTTTGAAACGGATAATGGCATGGTTGACCTCCAGTTCTTGGTGTGGTCACGGTACCATGGTCATAATTGTTTTGCAAGTCCCGAAACTTTGTTTAGGATGTCCGATTCACCGAAGCCATCGCTTTTGTCAAAGGACCAATGTCGTAATCTCTTCGTCTGTCGTCGGGTCGGTTCGATCGTCTGGGGACCGACTCTGGATTGGGGCGGAGTGTTCGTGCTGCCAGATAAATCAGGGAGAAAAATTTTCCAGCAGCATGATATTGCCTTTTGCTTTGGCTTTGCGGTAATAGACGGCGTCTGCGGTAATGAGTGTGGCAGCCTTTTCCAGGGCAACCGCATGGTACGCCGTGTCGTAAAAGGTGGCCTTGCATTCTCTCATGAGTTTCAAGGCGGCAATTGCGATACTCAAACTCATGCTGCATTCTTGGAAACGGTATCCAAGGAAAATGTCCAAAATTTCCTGCGCGGTATCGGGCGTCTTCAACCCCAGGATATTTCCGCACTCGAACACCCAAAGACTCGGCAGAATAAATTCGCAACTTCCCGAGAGCCATAGATTGAGCAGGCCAAGCGCCTTGTCATTGTCGTGTTCATCCGGCGATCTGAAGGCCCATTTCAGGATAACCGAGGCATCCGGAACAAAGAGAGAAGGGGCTATCATGTTACCCCCTGTCACGGTCACGCCTGACTGTCTTCACAATGTCATCCTGGGAAAAAATTGGATTCCTGTTCCGAATGACCAGCAGCTTTTCTGTTTGAATCTTCCGTCTGAACAAGGCAAGTTCCTTTAGAATAGCCTCGTTAACCAGCATGCTTCTCTGTCCCTGCGGCACAAGGGTTTCGAGTTCCATTGCGATATCATTTCTGATCATAAAATTTAACTTGCGAGCTGATCGTGGCACATTTCACCTCTTTCGTATAAGTATAAATTGTATGTAAGAAAATTACCCCTATAACGCGTGAAAATCAAGTTGTAATCTCACCACGATCAATGAAGATAGACGATGGCCTGATCAGGAACCTTTTGACCTGGAAGCACAATTCCGGCTTTTCCGTGCACAACGGCGTACGGCTGGTCAGGGATGACGAGGTCGGCCGGGAGGCCCTTGCCCAGTTATTATCCGCAATCCGTTTCAGTCAAGAAGATCACCTGCAACGCCGCCACCGGCGCGGTCATCTACAAGTCGAAAAAGACCCCGCGCAAAAGCAAGGACGGCCAGAAGAACTTCCAGGTATTCGCTGCCTGCGAGTTCATCGCCGTCATTACCCAGCATATTCCGGAGAAGTCGTTTCAACTGGTGCGGTATTACGGCTGGTATTCAAACCGTGGCCAGGGTGATCGGGAGAAGAAGGAGCAGGCAACCATTGCCGCAAGTCTTCCAGAGGTGCCGGAGGAATTGGAAATTCTGGACGTATCCAATTACCGGCCGCGGAACATCCCGTCACCGCAGTGGCGGGAGTGCATCAAGAAAGTATGGGAGATTGATCCCTTGGAATGCCCCAAATGTGGCAGCGAGATGAAAATTATCAGTTTCATCACCGAGGCCGAGGTTATTCGCTAAATTCTTGAGCATTTGGGGCGGTGGGAGGAAAAGAGAAAGACGTCCGTCTAGCGTGCCCCGCCGGTTGCAATCCGCGAAAGACGTTACGAACCCGTTGACGACGGCTGGCCGCAGTATGAGAACCCATTTGTCACTGTGCACTGACTTTCTGTTTTTGCGATAAAGTTTCAGGCGGATGAAGTGGCGCGTTGTTTTGGCGGGCTTTTCAGGCTGATTTGGCGTGGTATTTTTTTGGCCGGCGGGAATTTTTGTTGACAGGCCATCCCGAGGCAAATTATAGAATATTTAACTGTCAGGAATCGGGGTGGGCTGCCACGCTCGCTCTGATTTTTGGTGCGGGCCAAAAAAGCGATTTCCTATCACCTATCACCTATCACCTCCTATCACCATCACTTGGGTGTTCCCATTTTTGGGTCCTATTGGCGTGCAAGTCATTATTGCGCCATTTTATTGGCGCATTTATTGACATATTGCGCCAATAAAGATATCCTTGCGCTCATCAATAGGAGCAATTTATGTCAATACCTTGAGGGATGGAAGTCATGCCGAAGAAAATAACCGCTGAGGTGGATGTTCGCATTCTTGAGGAAATAGGCCGCCATACAGAAGGGATTGGCATGGACTCCCTCCACGCATATGTTGAGGGTGCCATCAGTCGACGAAGCCTGCAGCGCCGCCTTGCCCGGTTCGTAGCTGAGGGGAGACTCGTCAGGGAAGGAAAGCAACGAGGGGTGCGTTACCGACCCGCGTCGATCACCGGAGAGCTCAGCGGAGTTTTGCCTGTTCTTTTGGGAGAAGCTGGTGGAGAAGTGTATGTTCCCATTTCACCCGAAGGAAAAGAGATCAGGGACCACGTCCGCCAGCCGCGCCACGTGCGGACACCTGTCGGCTATAACCAGAGCTTTCTGGAAGAATACTATCCCAACGAGACATCGTATCTGCCGGCTGAACTGCGTAGTCAGTTCCACACCCTTGGCACACCTCCCGATGGCGCGCGTCCTGCCGGCACCTTTGCCCGTGACATCATGAACCGGCTGTTGATCGATCTATCGTGGGCGTCTTCACGACTCGAAGGAAACACCTACAGCCGACTCGATACCGAGCGCCTGATCGAGTTTGGTCAGGCCGCCGAAGGGAAGGACGCACTGGAAACCCAGATGATCCTCAATCACAAGGCCGCTATAGAGCTGCTGGTGAATGAAGTGGATCTTGTTGATTTCACCCCCTACACCATCTTCAGTTTACATGCGTTGCTCTCTGATGGGCTTCTGGCTGATCGGAGTGCCGGTGGCCGAATCCGCCACCGGCCGGTGGAAATCGGCGGGAGCGTCTACATGCCGATCGCCATGCCGCAACGGCTTGATGAACTGTTCAGGATTATCCTCTTGATGGCCCAAGAGATTCGCGATCCCTTTGAGCAGTCATTTTTTGTGATGGTCCATCTCCCCTATCTGCAACCGTTTGAGGATGTGAACAAGCGGGTCTCCCGGCTCGCCGCCAACATCCCCTTGATTCGGCACAACCTCTGCCCGCTCTCTTTTATCGATGTGCCGGAACGGGCCTATATTGATGCAATGCTGGGTGTGTATGAGCAGAACCGGATAGAGTTACTGCGCGATCTCTTCGCCTGGGCCTATGAACGCTCCTGTCAGCAGTATCTGGCGGTCCGCCGGGAACTGGTGCCGCCGGATACTTTCCGTTTACGATACCGGCAGATGCTCAGCGAGACAATAAAGGCAATTATTCTTCAACTGCAAGCTCCAACTCAGGAAGCGGTGATGGCAGCTATTTCTTTGGCGGTTCCTGAAGAGGATCACGGTAAATTCGTCAAACTTGTCCTAGAAGAGTTTGGAAATCTGCACGAGGGGAATGTAATACGCTTTGGCGTTCGCCCCCTGGAGTTTGCGGCGTGGCAAGAGAAGCGCAAGTAGCAAGACGGGGTGGTTTTTTTCTTGGCAAAGGGCCTATAATGGATGACCCCATTCTGCTCGTTTTTCTGCTTCTGGCGACAGGAATATATTTTCATCGAATTCACCAACGTCCCCACCGTCCCCCTCGTTTTTCTGCTTCTGGCGACAGGAATATATTTTCATCGAATTCACCAACGTCCCCACCGTCCCCAACGTCCCCCGCCTTTATTCCTGCGGCAGGCCCTTTTGAAATCTTTCGCAAAAAAAGTTGTATTAGCGTTCGTCGTCCCGGATTTTTCGGGCGGTTTCTTCCCGCGTGGTATCTCGTGGCCAGCCGGAATTATTGTTGACAGATGAACCGTGATTCATTAAAAATTTAAACCAGGCGTCGGTGAGGATTACCATAACAGCGTTGTTTTTTTTGCGCAGGCCTAAAAAGCGATTTCTTATCACCTACCAAAGGTGAGCTGGGCCTCAAGGAGAAACGTAAGACGGGCCTTCCTCGGAACCACGGGAGGGCAAAGGAGGTGATTCGGGAGAAGGCGGACGAGAATGAGGGAACAGCAGATATGGCGTGACATTATGGGGATTATAGCAAGGCTATCACCCCCACCTTGCAGGAAATTTATACGTCAGGCATTGGTGTAGATTGCCCTGACCGCTTTGTTCTTTTGCGCAGGCTGAAAAAGCGATTTTTTGTCACCTCATCACCTATGAATAGGAGAACCTATGAAAACACATGGTTTGAGAATAATAGTATTAGCACTCGTATTAGCACTCGGAATAACTGGCTCCACCGCTTGGGGGGGGGAGTTTGCGGGGAAGGTTAAAGAATCCATGGCCATGCTTAAGGACAAACTCAATGCGAATGGGGCACCCAAGCTTGAAGGCATGGGGACGGTTGCTGGAAAGCCAGTTCCTGTTATGTTCTTCGGGTCCAAACAAATTAATGGGAAATATGACGTGGTCGATGAAGTTAAAAAGTCTATGGGAGGCACAGCGACCGTGTTTGTCAAAAGCGGGGATGAATTTGTTCGCGTGAGTACCAATGTGATGAAAGATGCGGAGAGCCGTGCGGTCGGAACCCCGCTTGCCCGGAATGCAGCGTATGAGGCGATCAAAAAGGGCGAGGCGTTTTACGGAGTGGTCGACATTTTAGGTAAATCCTATGAAACTGGTTATGAGCCCATCAAGACCGCGCAGGGAGAGGTGATTGGGATCTATTACGTCGGTTACATGGTGAAATAAGTAGTTACTTCGTGGGGGGGCTATGAACTTACTCAGACATCTTCGCTTAAAATCTAAAATCCTGTCCAGCTTTGGGATCGGAATTCTGCTGAGTTTGCTCATTGGCGGTTCCGGTTTGTATGTCATGCGGACGTGGAAAGGATATTTTGAAGTAATGGTTGGCAGTATGTTCATCCCCTCCACCCTGGTGTCTAAGGCGATGATACTCAACGAACGTATTCGCTCAGTCGCTAGGGATGCGATTCGTTGGGATGACGCCGACATGACGAACGATAAGATTGAAACGAGAAAAACCATGCAGAATGAACTTTTGGATATGATGACGTCATATTCCGAAAAAAAGAAAGACGCCAAATCCCGAGAACTCTATGATGAGTTTCAGCGACTCGGGCGCACATATTTTGCCGGGATCGAACAAGTCGAAGCTCTCGCGCTCGAAAACAAAGACGCCGAGGCCTATAGTTTACTCGATCAGGACTTGGCGGTGGTCACAAACGAGTTTAGAGAGTCCCTGCAAAAATTCATCGATCAGATCGACGATGACTCGCGCGCGTTGGAGAGCCTCATCGGTAAGGCGTTTATCCAATCTCTGGTCGGCATGTCGCTGGTGATTTTCTTGGGTGCCGCTCTGATGATTTGGCTGGGGCTCTATCTTGCTCGCAGTATCGCAGCCCCTACCGCGCAACTCACCAGAATTGCCCAACGAATTGCTGAAGGGGATGTCAACCAGGAAGTAACTTTCCGCTCCGATGACGAGATCGGCCAACTCGCCAATGCGTTCCGCGCACTGGTCCAATATATCCGTGAAGCTGCTCAGGTCTTGGAGCAGATTGGGGGCGGCGATTTGACCGCGGACGTGCGTCCAGTTTCTGAAAAGGACACACTTCGGAACGCGCTGTCAAAGCTATTGAGGAATCTCAATGAGGTTATGACTTCAGTGCTCGGGTCTGTGCAGATCGTTACGGCCAATTCGACAGAAGTGAGCCAGTCCAGTATGGCGCTTTCCCAGGGGGCAACAGAGCAGGCGTCATCACTTGAAGAGATTAACAGCTCCATGACGCAGATCAGTGCTCAGACTAAAAATAATGCGGAAAATGCATCGCAAGCGAACGTCATCTCGAGCAATGCGCGGGACGCTGCGGATCAAGGCAAACAGCAGATCGAAACGACGGTTGCGGCAATGAGCGAGATCAACCATGCTAGTCAGCAGATTTCAAAAATTATTAAAGTGATCGATGATATTGCGTTTCAAACCAATCTGCTGGCGTTGAATGCTGCAGTTGAAGCCGCACGAGCTGGGAAGCACGGCAAGGGTTTTGCCGTAGTGGCAGATGAAGTGAGAAATCTTGCCGGCCGTTCTGCAAAGGCAGCCAAGCAAACGGCTGAAATGATTGAATCCTCTGGAAAATCCGTTGAGAATGGCCTTTCAGTCGCTCAGAAAACTGCGCAGGCGTTTCAGCAAATCGCAGGCGCGATCGTAAAATCAGCAGACCTTGTGGCGGAGATCTCAGCTGCGAGCAATGAGCAAGCCCAGGGTGTGGCACAGGTTTCCGTGGGCCTCAATCAGATTGGGCAAGTGACGCAGCAGAATACGGCTCTTGCTGAGCAAACTGCGGCGGCATCCATGGAACTTGTTGCGCGATCTGAGGATGTGCAAAAGTTACTTGCTCGGTTCAAGCTCAGAGAATCTCAAAAATCTGCTCCGGTAGGGCGAGCCTTGCCGGCACCATATGTCGAATTGCCGGCCCCCACAACTCCTTCACAGGATTGAATACTCCCTTACTGAAGTTTCCCATTTTTAAAACAGGTCAAGCCGAGCGGCAAGCGCGAGGGTTACAGGCGAAGCCGGCAAATAACCAATAAATTCAACAATGGGGTCATTGGGGACGTGGTTGAATTCGATGAATTGTGGGGTCATTGGGGGTCATTGGGGGGGTCATTGGGGACGTTGTTGAATTGGGGGTCATTGGGGACGTTGTTGAATTCGATGAATTGTTAT
>Ga0208863_1000737_pt1 | contig 26358 bp, 28 predicted proteins | sample RifOxyD3_FD_184040 | JGI IMG/M metagenome (GOLD analysis project Ga0208863, IMG submission 184040) | Soil microbial communities from Rifle, Colorado - Rifle Oxygen_injection D3 (SPAdes) | ecosystem: Environmental > Terrestrial > Deep subsurface > Rock core/Sediment | place: Rifle, Colorado...
CGAAAACCTCTATCTCACCGGTACGGCTTCCATCAACGGCACCGGCAACGTCAGGGACAACCTCATTGTCGGCAACGCCGGCAACAACACCCTTGCCGGCGAAGGCGGTGACGACATTCTCGATGGCGGCCTGGGGGCCGACACCATGATCGGCGGCGAGGGCGACGACACCTACATGGTGGACAACGATGGCGATACCGTGGTCGAAACCGTTGGCAACGGCATCGACACCGTGCTGGCCAGCCTCAGCCACACCCTCGCTGATTACGTCGAGAACCTTGAACTCACCGGCGGGGATAACACCAACGGAACCGGTAACGACCTTGACAACGTCATCACCGGCAACAGTGGCGACAATCTCCTTGCCGGCGGCAGCGGCAACGATCTGCTTGCCGGCGGCCGGGGCGACGACACCCTGCTGGGCGGCGCGGGTGACGACCGCTACATCTTCCGGCCGGGCGACGGCAACGACCGCATCGCGGACGACCAGGGCATCAACACTCTATCATTCGGCGGCGGCCTGGCCGAATCAGACCTGGAGGCGGAACGGATCGGCGACGACATGGTGATCCACGTCATCGACACCCAGGACTTCGTGGTGCTGGAAAACTGGTTCAACCAGACGTCGACGGAGGGGGTCAACGTTGTCGAGTTCGACGACGGCACGGTGCTCGACCGCGCCGGCATCGATTTGCTGAGAAACCGCCCGCCGGTGGCCAAGACCGACCAAGTCACGATCTATGAGGACGGCGGGCCGCTCACTTTCCCGGCAAGCCTGCTCCTCGCCAACGACACCGACCCCAACCCGGGCGACGTGCTTTCGGTGACCGCCATTGGCGAATCACGTCTTAACGCCGAGGTGTCCCTGGTGGATGGCCAGATCACCTACGACATCGGCGACCGCTACCAGGAACTCGCCGGCGGTGAAGTGTTGCGCGACAGCTTCGGGTACACGGTCGGTGATGACAAAGGCGCAACCGCCGAAGGCCTGGTGCAGGTAGATATCGTCGGCACTAACGACGCACCAATGACGAATCCGGATAACGCCATCGTTGTGGAAGACTGGCTAACCTCGGCAAGCGGCAACGTGCTTGCCAACGACCATGACATCGACAACGGCACCGTGCTCACCGTGGCGGCTCCCGGCGATTACGCCGGCGCCCATGGGACCCTGTCCATCGCTGTGGACGGTGGTTTCACCTACAACCTGGACAATGCCGCCTCCACGGTCCAGTCGCTTGGCCGCGACGCCCTGGCCATCGAGCGCTTCGGTTACAAAGCCACGGACGGCGAGATCGAAACCGCCTCGACACTGGATGTATTCCTGCACGGCACCAACGATGCGCCCATTCTGGTCGCGCCGCTGGCCGATCAGGATTTCACCTTCAGCAAGCCCTTCTACTGGCAGATGCCGGCAGGAAGTTTTGCCGACATCGACGCGGGCGATGCCCTGGCCTACTCCGCTTCCTTGGCGGACGGCGCTCCGCTGCCGGATTGGCTGCGCTTCGACACCAAGACCCTGGCCTTTTCGGGAGTTACCCCCAAGGCTGTTATGTCCGTGGACGTCCGGGTAACGGCTACCGACTTTGTGGCCGCCACCGGCAACACCGAAGGCAGCCTGTCTGCCTCCGATGTCTTCCGTCTCTCCATCAGTCACGGAAATGAGGGGGTAGGTAACGGTCTGGATGCAGCCCCGGCAGGACAGGATATCAACTTCAACGACGGGGCGGGTACCGCCCCCGGAGCCCCGGGGGCGAAAAATGACAAAAATGCGACGAATACCGCCGCCGGGACGATAACACCGCCGGTCAGCGGAACATTGTCGAGCGGCACGACCGTCGCGGCCACCGGCACATCGCCGACCGGAGTGGGCGTCCCGAATCCCATGGTTTCTCCCCAGAATGCCGGCAGCACCGGGACAATAACATCGCCGGTCAGTTGGTCATCGGCCGCCGGCACATCACCGACCGGACAAGGCGTCCCGGATAGCGGGGACTCTTCTCGGAGCATGCCCGCCTATCTCGGCGCCAGCCAGTGGGATGCGCAGCTCCCCATGACCGGGGAAAGTGGCAACTCCAGCGATCCGTCCAGCATCTTTGCCCGCTGGCTGGCCATGGATCTTGCCGTGGCCGAGGCCTTGGCCGACAGGCAGACCCTCTCCTGGCTCGACGACAGACTGGGGGCCGACACCTCCGTCCCGGGCAATACCGGCGAAGGCTTTCTCGGCTCCACGACGATTTACGGCAAGGACGTCTTCTCCCTGACGGCAAGTGGCCAGGATCTGCAATCCTTCCAGGGCCTCGACGAGGGACTCCAAAAAATCTCATAACGGCCCTATCGGTACGTTCATCCGGGATCGAAATTTCGATCCCGGATGAGTAACTGATCACAGGGTAGAGCCGCGAGTTGCCGCTCTGCCCCTAAAACCGTAAGCGATTACAGGGTGCCGCAGATGCGCGAAAGAGGCCTGCGAGCTATAGCCCGCCTATGTGAGCAGGCCGATGATCCCCAGCAAGGGGGATAAACTCCGCAGATGCGGTACCCTGTGATCGCTTACCCCGGATAAACGGCCGCGCCGACGGCGGAAACATCCCATGAAACTATTGACCCGACACTTACCCAGAACCGACCCCGACCCACTCGACTTCGCACCGCCCCTGCTGCGCCTGCAGGACGCACCGCCCAACCCCCTGGGGCACACCGTCCTGTGGACGATATTGATCCTCCTTGCCGCACTTTTTCTCTGGACGCTGTTGGGCAGGCTGGACATCGTTGCCGTGGCCGAAGGCAAGCTCATTCCGCAAAGCTACGTCAAGATCGTCCAGCCGGTCGAGGCTGGCATCATCAAGGAGATTCTGGTCAGGGAAGGCGAGACGGTGAAGGCTACTCAGAGCCTGATGCGCATGGATGCTCTCATCACCGATGCCGACGCCAAATCCCTGGCCGCGGAGTATGCAAACAAGCGTCTCGCGTTGCGCAGGATCGATGCCGAGCTTTCCGGCCGCCCGTTCCGTGCCGAGGCGAACGACCCGCCGATGCTGGCCCGGGAAACCGAGGCCCAATACCGCGCCAATCGAGCTGCCCTGGAGGCGGCCTTGGCCGAAGAACGCTCACGTCTGCTCAAGACCAAACAGGACCTCGCCGCCGCCGAACAGATCCTGAACAAACTGACGGACACCCTTCCCCATTACCAGAATCAGGAAAACGCCTTTGCCACGCTCGCCAAGAATGGCTTTGTCGCCCCTCTCGCGGCCAGCGACAAACAGCGGGAACGCATTGAAAAAGAGCAGGAGCTGAAAACTCAGGAACATGTGATCGAATCCGCCCGGGCCGGGGTGCTCCAGTCCGAAAAGACCCTCACCCAGATCGAATCCGACTACCGCCGGCAGCTTTATGCCGAGCGCAACGAGGTGACAATCGCCTTTGACAGACTCACCCAGGAGATCGCCAAGCAGACCCACCGCCAGGAACTGCTCGAACTCAAGGCCCCGCAGGACGGCGTGGTCAAGGATCTGGCCACCCATACCACCGGCACCGTCGTGCAGCCGGGCACGGTGTTGCTCACCCTGGTACCGCGGGATGATACTCTGCGCGCCGAGGTTTGGATCTCCAACGAGGATATCGGCTTTGTTCGCCCGGGGCAGACCGTTAAACTCAAGTTCGCTGCTTTTCCCTTCCAGAAATACGGCATGGCCGAAGGCATCGTGGAACACGTCAGTGCTGATGCGGCGGATTCCAGTGCCAACAACAGCGCCCCGACCAGCGACCGGCAGGGGAAACCGATACCACTCGCCTACAAGGCCTTGGTGGCCTTGAAATCCATGACCATGGAAACGACCGCCGGACGATTCCAGCTCACCGCCGGCATGCAGACCAATGCCGAGATTCTGCTCGGCATCCGCACTGTTGCCGAATATCTCCTATCGCCCGTGCAGAAGGCCTGGCACGAGGCGGGACGGGAGAGATGACTTATTTCCTGGGCGCTGCCTTCTTTATGACCTCCGCCCCGGCGTCGGCCGGCTTGATCGTGCAGTTCATCGGATAGGTATTCTCGGTGCCATCCTGCCGCTTGACCACTTTGTTGTCCGCAGACCGGTGGTTCTCGACGATGTTGCCAGGGGCGCTGCTCTTTGCCGTCTTTAAATCGGGGCTTGGCGCGAAGAAACATGCCCCCAATGTTGCCGAAAATTGCTGTCGGCTCCTGCCTGAAAAAACCGGAGCAGGCACCCTTCATGAACAAGGGGGCCTGCTCCGGTCAATCAGGTGTGTCCGTCATGCGGTTACTTGGCCGGGCCTGTCAGAGTTTCGATGTACATCTTGAGCGACCGAATTTCCGCCGAGCGCCCGTCGATTTTTTCACCGCCAAGCTGATCAGTGACGCACTGGTTGATTGCGGCAACCAGCTTGGGATTCTTGCCTGATTTTTCGAGGCCCTTGCCTTGTGCATGGCAGCTACTGCATGACTTGTCGTTGGTTGAGCCGGCCAGACCCTTGTCGCTGAATAGCTGCTTGCCATATTCAACCGACGTTTTACCTGCCTGCGAGACTCCGACGGCCATGAAGAATACCAAGGTGACGCCAACTGCAACTGCAAAAACATTTTTCATTGCTGTGCCCTCCATGTAGCCAACCCTCTCCTCCCCGGAGGTCCATTAGCCGAAGGTATTGCAATGTAACATTGCATAAATTTCTGGCAAATTCAATACAAAAAATGGCAGGGGAATACCAGCAGCCTTCTATGGTGTTTTGGGATTTTTGACAAGTGATTGAGGCCGTTATGCCTCGGGTGATAACAGGGGACAGTTGAATCGTTGATCACGGGCCGTACGGTAGGTCCGTACGGTAGTAGAGTCCTGCTCGCGAGAGAGATGGCGGCGATAGGAAAATCGTGGCCTGTGGGGCCAATCAGGACACGCAGGGGGATTACATGATGCCCCGCACAGCGGTTGTGGCTATCTCGATGAAACCGGCCGGCGCCACACCAAGGACAATGATGATCGCCATCAGGGCGACGCTGACGAGAATGGTCGTGCCGTCGATGGTAACCGCCCCCCGTTCTTCAGGATCGGAGCAGAAGCTGATTCTGACCACGGAAAGATAGTAATAGATGGAGATGGCGGTGTTAAGGGCCGCCAGGATGACCAGATAGAGATAGCCGTTTTTCAGGGCGTTGGTCAGCAGCATGAATTTACCCATGAAACCGACAAAGGGTGGAATCCCGGCCAGGGCAAACATGCCTACCGCCAGAGTCAGCGCCAAAAGGGGCGCCCGCCGGTGGAGGCCGGCCAGATCGCTGAGCAGCAAATTTTCGCCGGCAACGGAAACCTTGCTGATCACCAGAAAGCAGGCCAGATTCATTACCATGTAACCGCAGATGTAGTAGATCGCGTATGCATAGCCGGTATCCTTCAAGGTAACGATGCCGAGGAGGATATAGCCGGCGTGCGCTATGCCGGAGAAGCCGAGCATTCGTTTGACATCCTTCTGCACCAGGGCGATCAGGTTGCCATAAAACATGGAGCAGACCGACAGCACCATGAGCACCACGGCGATTTTCTCGCCGGCCGGCGCAGCCAGATGGGCAATGCGAATCAACAGAGCCACGGCGCCCAGCTTCGGAATCGAGGCAATAAAGGTCGTGGTTTCGTTGGAAGCTCCCTGGTAGACGTCCGGCATCCAGAAGTGGAAGGGAAAAACGCCGAGTTTGAAGAAAAAACCGCCCATGACCATGACCAGGCCGACAACCGCGGCGGGCGTGGCGGCGACCTTGGCAATGCCGGGGACGAGTGCGGTCAGGTAGGTGGTGCCGGTCAGGCCGAAGAGATAACTCATACCGAACAGCATGACGCCGGTTGCCACCACACCGAACAGGATGTATTTGATGCCGGCCTCCATCTGTACTCGTATGCCGCCATGATCGTCGCGCATGGGCACGAGCAGGTAAAGGGAGAAGGAGGAGAGTTCGAGGGCGATAAGGATGGAGAGCAATTCAACGCAACTCACCAGCATGACCAGGCCGAGTACGCTCAGCAGCAGAAAAAGATAGTACTCAGGCCGGATATCCTCCTTGATGCCTTTCAGGTCGCGGCTCCCCAGCAGCAGCAGGGAGAGGCCCAGCAAAATAAGCAGTTTGAAAATCTGGGAAAACAGATCGATGCGGTAGGCCTGATAAAAGAGTTCCCCTTCCGCCCCGAGGCTGACCACGCAGAGCACCGTATTGATTATGGCCAGGATGGTGGTGATGCCCCAGACCTGCCTGGCACCGGGCCTGCCAAGGCTCAGCAGGAACAGAACGAGGCAGCTGCACAGAAGAAACAATTCGGGGAGGAACAGTGCTATTTTCATCTCTTATCCTTCCAGGATTTCGTTTTCCATAATTGATCAGGTTGAGAATCAGCCGTCATCAGGGAATCAGCAGCTTGGCCATCAGGGAGGCGGACTGGGCGTCCGCCATTTTTACCTGGCCAAGCAGGTGGTTGACGCTGGTATGAATCATGTCCATGAATGGGGCCGGAGCCAAGCCGATCCAGAAGACGAACAGCAGCAGCGGCGCCAGGGTCAGGATCTCGCGTAGATTGATGTCGGTCAGATAGGACTGGTTCGGGTTTTTGGGTCCGCCCCAGACCACTCGCTGGAGCATTCGGAACATATAGGCCGCCGCCAGCACGGCGCCCGGGATGGCGCAGGCGGCGAGGAGCTTGTTGTGTGCAAAAGCTCCGACCAGAACCAGAAACTCGCCGACAAAGCTGTTCGTCCCGGGAAAGGCCAGCGAGGAGAGCGAAAAGAAGGCCAGGAAGGTCACATAGACCGGCATGTACTGCCCGACCCCTGCCGACAGGGCCAGATCTCTGGTATGAGTTCGTTCGTAGATCATGCCCACGCAGAAGAACAGGGCACCGGTGGTGACACCATGGTTAATCATCTGCAGGATGGCACCTTCGATACCTTTTACGTTGAGGACAAAGATGCCCAGGGTCACAAAGCCCATATGGCCGACACTGGAGTAGGCGATCAGTTTCTTCATGTCCTGCTGGGCCAGGGCGGTAAAGCCGCCGTAGAGGATGCCGGCGATGGAGAGCCACAAAACATACGGCATGCAGGTGATGCTGGCCGCCGGGGTGATGGGCAGGCAGAAACGCAGGAAGCCGTAGGTCCCCATCTTCAGGAGCACGCTGGCCAGGATGACTGAGCCGGCGGTGGGGGCCTCCACATGCGCGGCCGGCAACCATGTATGAAAGGGAAACATGGGAACCTTGATGGCAAAGGCCAGGAAGAAGGCGAGGAAGACCCAGATCTGGAAGCCTATTGGGTAATCCTGACCCATCATGAGCGGGATACTGAAGGAACCGTTCTTCAGGTACAGGGCGATGATAGCGACAAGCAGCATCACCGACCCGGCCAGGGTGTAGAGGAAGAACTTGATGGAGGCGTAAACCTTGCGGGGTCCGCCCCAGATGGCGATGAGCAGATACATGGGGATCAGCATCGCCTCCCAGAGGATATAGAAGAGCACGAAATCCAGGGCCACGAAGACCCCCAGCATGGAGGTTTCCATGAGCAGGAGGCAGAACATGAAGGGCCGTACCCGGGTTTTGATATAGCTCCAAGAGCCCAGAACGCAGAGTGGCATGAGCAGGGTGGTCAGGAGCACCAGCAGGACGCTGATCCCATCAAGCCCCAGCGTGTAGTTGATGTCGAGCCCGGGGATCCACGGGTGGTGCTCGCCGAACTGGTAGAGGGCGGTGCCGCGGTCAAAGTCTCGATAAATAATCAATGAAATGAGGGCGTTGACACATGTGACCAGCAGTGTCCAGTACTTGGCGGCCTCGTCGTTGCGGATGAGAAAGAGCAACGCACTTCCCGCAAGCGGCAGAAAAATCAGGACGCTCAGAATAGGAAAACTCAAACTGTTCATTATCAGAAAATCTTGCATTCCCTCAATCCTTGCAAATTGTTAGGCGAATACATAGGCCACAATCACCACGGCGATGATTGAAACCGCATAGTAAATGCTGTACTGCAACTGGCCGCTTTGCAGGCTACGGACTGCGGCGCCGATTGCTCGGACATTGCGGGCGATACCGTCTACGACTCCGTCAATTCCGTGCCAGTCGAACCAGGCCCAGAAACGGGATATGGTCATCAGGGGTTGCAGGCCAATGGTCTGGTAACCCTCGCTGACTTCATTGTCCACCGCCTGAATCGGCCGACTGGCCAGCCACTGGAAGCCACGGCCGCCCATGCGGTAAAACCAGTCCAGATCGATGCTGATGGTCGGCTCCGGGGCCAGTTTCTTGATGAGCAGGAAGAAGCCCAGGGCCGTGAAGAGCAGGATCTGCATGGCCTCCGACAGATGGTAGGATCCATAGACCACTTTGGCATATTCGGCGGCAACCTCCGGGTAGGGCAGCAGATTATAGAGGTACGGCGTATAGCAGCCGATGAAGATACAGAGGAAAGAGGCCACCGCCATGGCGACGTTCATGTTCCAGGGCGGATCAGCAGCCTTTTCCCAGGTTTCCTTGCTGCAGTTGTTTTTACCGAACCAGATGAAATAGGGCACCTTGAGGCCGGTATGGAGAAAGGTTCCGGCCGAGGCTAGGGTCAGCAGAAAGGCGGGCCAGAGCATGTGTTGCTTGAATCCGGCCGCCACGATCATGGACTTACTGACAAACCCGGAGAAGAGCGGAAACGCGGAGATCGAGAGGCCGCCGATCAGCGTGAAGACAAAGGCCCACGGCATTTTTTTGTAGAGGCCGCCCAGTTCACTGAATTTGCTTTTGCCGGTCATGTAGAGGACCGAGCCGCAACCCATGAATAAGAGACCCTTATAGAGGATGTGGGCAAAGGCGTGGGCGCAGGCGCCGTTGATCGCCATTTCAGTGCCGATGCCGACGCCGGTCACCATGTAGCCGACCTGACTGATGATGTGGTAGGCAAGCAGCCGGCGGCAGTCGTTTTCGAGCACTGCGTAAACGACGCCGTAGAGGGCCATGAAGACGCCGAGCGGTACCAGAATATCCATGCCGGCGCAGCCGCGTGCCAGGGCGTAGACCGCGGTCTTGGTGGTAAAGGCGCACATGAAGACGGCGCCGGTGACCGTGGCCTCACCGTATGCATCGGGTAACCAGGCATGCAGCGGCGGGACAGCGGCGTTCAGAATAAAGCCGATCATGATCAGATAGGTGTAGAGTTGCGGGTGCTGGACATCAAGCAGGGTAAAGGAGATGTCGCCGCCTGTCGCCTTGTAGCGCAGGATAAGCCCGGCCAGCAGAGCTAAACCGCCGGCGGTATGGACCAGGAGATAACGGTAGCCGGTCCACAGGGATTCAGGCCGTCGTCGGAACCAGACCAGGAAGACGGAGGTGAAGGCCATCAGCTCCCAGAACAGGAAGAGGACGATATAGTCGCCGCAGAAGATGACGCCCAGGGAGCCGGCCACATAAAGCCAGGCAGCGATGTGCTGTCCGTCCTCTTCGACGTGCAGACCGTAGAATGTGCCGATCACGCACATCAGGGTCATGATGTAGCCGAAGACCAGGGCAAGCCGGTCAACCCGGCCGAAGGTCAGCTTCCAGTCCAGAAACTGGACAATGCCATAGGTGCCTTGATGGTCTTGCATGGCCAGTACCGAGGCAAAGGCCAGAACCGGCACCAGAACGAGATACGGTTTCCTGAGCACCCCACGGAAGAATGGCAGCAGCAGGGCCCCGGCAATCATGATCAGGGCAGGATGCACGAAATTAGTCATAGTAGTCCTCGCGGGTCATGATTCCAAGGTGGCCATACCACTTGGAAGCGATGATGATGACGACACATGAGACAAAGCCGAAGACCGACCAGAAGCCGGGCAGATGTTCCATGGCGGTATGCGCATGGTGCTTGTCCACCAGCGGGGTAGCGTCGATGATCACTAGAAGTGCCAGGACGCCATAGCAGATCCGGATGACCGTTTGCAGTCTATCCCGTAAAAAATCGATTAGTTTCACCAAACCCATCAGAACACCGCCTTGACAAAGTTCATCATGAAATTCGGGTAGATACCGATGATCACCGAAATGATGGCAGCGATCATCAACGGGATCACCATGCTTAGTGGTGCTTCCTTTATACCCTGGTAGGGCTCATTCTCCGGCGGTTTGCCGAAGAAGGCCTTGTAGGTAACCGGCGCGAAGTAGGCGACATTCAGCAGGGTGCTGCATAACAGCACCAGTAGGATGCCCATGTAATGTGGGGAGGGCATCTCCATGGTGCCCACCAGCAGTTTCCATTTGGTGACAAAACCGGCCACCGGTGGCGCGCCGATCATGGAGAGCGAGGCGATGGCAAAGGCGGCAAAGGTAAAGGGCATGGCCCGACCCAGGCCGCTCATCTCGGAGATATTTTTCTTGTGAGTGGCCACATAGATGGCGCCGGCGCAGAAGAACAGCGTGATCTTGGAAAAGGCGTGGTTAGCGATATGGATGATGCCGCCCTGGATGCCGCTCGTGGTCAGAAGGGCGACACCAAGGATAATGTAGGAGAGCTGACTCACCGTGGAGTAGGCGAGCCGGGCCTTGAGGTTGTCCTTGGAAAGCGCAATGATCGAGGCGGTGAGAATGGTGAACGACACGATGTAGGCGGTGGGGATGCCAAGGCCGAGGGCGCTCATCGTGTCGGTGCCGAAGACGTAGAGCATCACCCGGGTGGTGGAGAAGACCCCGACCTTGACAACGGCCACCGCATGGAGAAGGGCGCTGACCGGCGTCGGGGCAACCATGGCGCCCGGCAACCAGTTATGGAACGGCATGACGCCGTTCTTGGCAAAACCGAAGAGGCAGCAAAAGTAGAGTATGGCCACCAGGGTCGGATTGACGCTGGCCGGAATGATGCCGGTATGGATGTTGTCGGCAAAGTCCAGGGTGCCGGTGAGCACATAGATGAGGATCATGGCCGGCAGGACCAGACCCTTGGCCGTAGTGGTCAGATAGACGATGTATTTCTTAGCGCCTTCATACCCTTCCTCATCTTGGTGATGGGCGACCAGCGGGTAGGTGCTGACGCTGACGATTTCGTAGAAAAGATATAACGTAAAGAGGTTGTCCGCAAAGGCGGCGCCGACGGCGCCGAATAATGCCAAGGCAAAGCAGGCGTTGAACCGGGTCTGCGCGTGTTCCTTCAGACCCCGCATGTAGCCCATGGAATAGAAGGCCGCCAGGATCCAGAGAAAGGAGGCCACCAGGGCGAAGATCATGGAGAAGGCATCGGCCCGCAAACGGACGCTAACCCCGTCGACAATGGTGAACAGGGTGTAGACAATCTTGTTGCCCGCCGCATGGGCACCAAGGACATCAGGTACCAGGGAGAAGACAAAGGAGAACATGATGACCGCCGCGATCACGGACCAGGTTTCCCGCAGGTTGGGCCTCTTCCCGGAAAACATTACGAGAATGGAGCCGATCAGCGGCGCTAGCAGGGCATACACCATTATCTTGGATTCGATGACCATGATCTTTTCCTAATCCTTGAAAAAAGTAATACCTATCCGTTCAATTCCACGACGTCGACGGTTTCGATGGACCGGTAATTCCGATACACAACAATAATGATGCTGAGCGCAATGGCGGCCTCGGCCGCCGCAATGCCCATGATGAAAAGGGTGAAGATCTGGCCGACGGTCGGGTCCGGTGCCAGAAAGCGGTTGAAGGCCATGAAGTTGATCGAGGCACCGCTTAAGATAAGTTCCGCGGCGATCAGCATGCCGATGAAGGTCTGGCGTTGGACTATGCCATAGATGCCCATGCCAAAGAGAAGAGCGGCCATGAGCAGATATATATCAAGGCTGTTGCTTATGGTCATAATGCTCATGATTTCCTCCTGCCAAAGCCGCTGCCGGTGCGGGCCAGCACTAAAGAACCGATGATCGCCACCAAGAGTACAAGGGAGATCAACTCGAAGACCATGCTGTAGGTGGTGAGCAGTGACTTGCCGATCGCCACCATGGAGCCGTTGTTCAGCCGGGCGGCCGGAGCTTGCCACATAGTTTTGGCAGCCAGGGCTGAAAGACCCCAGAAGAACAGGGCACCGACCGCTAGACTGGCGGCGCCGGCGAGGGGATTTTTTCTGCCGGCCGCGTCGTCGGGATCAGGATCAGCCAGCATGATTGCAAAAGCGATGGTCACGCATACCGCTCCCACGTAAATCAGCATCTCCATGAGAGCCACAAAGGGGCTGTTCAGGTAATAGTAGATCCCGGCCACCCCGATGAAACAGAGGGCAAGACCGGTGACCGCCCGGATCAATCGCGCCGAATTCGTGGCAATCACCCCTCCGGTGACGGTGACCGCGATGATCCCCAGGAACACCAGTTCGGAGAGTCCTTCTGCCGAATACAAAGACACCATCAGCTTCTTTCCTCGAGTCGTTTTTTCAGATCAAAGATGTATGCCTCTTTTCTCGGTCCTGCCAGGTTGTAGTCCTTGGAGAAGGTGATCGCTTCCGGCTTGCAGCTTTCCACGCAGAGTCCACAGAGGCTGCACTTGGTGAAATCGAGGGTGTATTTGGTAAGCACCTTCTTTTTCGCGCCTTCCGGTTTTTCGCCGTCCACGGTGATGCACCCCGAGGGGCATGCCTTCTGGCACATGCCGCAGACAATGCACTTGCTCTCTCCCGTCTCTTCGTCCTTTACCAGGTCGATGTGGCCCCGGAACCTGGGGGTCATCTTTAAACTTTCGTGGGGATACTGCAGGGTGACCACCGGCTGGAAAAAAGCCTTGATCGTGATCCCCAGGCCAACGGCCAGACTTTTGGTCCCGCCGAATACGTCTTTCCAATATCCGCTCATAATTAAAACACCTTAAGGAATGCCCCGGTCAGAAGCAGGTTGAACAGGGAAAACGGAATCAGCACCTTCCAGGAGAGGTTCAGCAGGCCGTAGATGGTCGTTCTCGGATAGGTCCACCGAATCCAGATTACCGTGAAGATCAGCAGGTAGAGTTTGATCAGAAACCAGTGGACACCGGGGAACAGACCAAAGGGACACTGCCAGCCGCCCAGGAAGAGAATGGTGGACAGGGCGCAACCGACAATGATGTTGGCATACTCGCCCATGAAGAAGACGCCGAAGCCCATGCCCGGATACTCGGTATAGGCGCCAGCGATTAGTTCGCTCTCCGCCTCGGCCATGTCAAAAGGCGCCCGGTTGGTTTCAGCCAGCGAACAGGTGAAGAAGATCAGAAAGGAGATCGGCATGATTACCGCCATCAGCGGGTTGCGGCCCAGCGGCAGAATGTTCCAGTTCCAGAAGCCGCCCGCCTGTTGCCGCACAATTTCGGTGAGGTCCAAGGTATGGGTCATCATGACGACCGTGATTACCGTGATCAGCATGGGAATTTCGTAGGCGACATTCTGGGAGACGGCGCGGGCCGCAGAGATTACCGCATACTTGTTAGCCGAACCCCAGCCGCCGATGAGCAGGCCGAGCACGTTCACCGAGGCAAAGGCAAAGATCATCAGCAGGCCGTAATTGAGGTTGCGGGCCACCAGGAAGTCGCTGAACGGAATCGTCACAAAACTCATGACCGCCGGGATCAGGATGAGCAACGGTGCCACCCGGAAAAGAATGGGGTCAACGTGATCCGGCACGAAGAGTTGCTTGCTCATCAGCTTGATGCCGTCAACCACGGTCTGCAGAAGTCCGAACGGTCCTACTTCCTTGGGGCCTATCCGTCGCTGGAAATGGCCGGCGCCCTTCCTCTCCAGCCAGACCAGAAAGGCGGCGTTGAGCGCGATGAAGGCGATAACAACCACCAGGGATATGATCAGCTGCACAAGAATAGCCATTATGATGCTCCTTACCGATCGATCTCAGGGATAACCAGGTCAAGACTTCCCATGAAGGCGAGGGCATCGGCCAGAATCATGCCCTGCGCAGCTTCGCCGTAGAGGCTGAGGTTGGAAAAGGTCGGCGAGCGCAGCTTCAGCCGGTAGGGCGTTGTACTGCCGTCGCTGATCACCCGTATCCCAAACGAGCCCCGGGCCGCTTCCACGTTGCCGTAGTAATCTCCCTTGGGCGGTTTGATGACCTTGGGAGCCTTTTCGGCCATCACCGGGCCGTCGGGCAGTTTGCCAATGGCCTGCTCAACGATCCGCATGCTCTGCTCCATCTCGTCCATGCGCACCATGTAGCGGGCCATGGAGTCGCCCTTGTCATAGACCGGGATATCGAAATTTAACTCGGGATAGACCGAATAGGGCTCGTGTTTCCGTACGTCGAAATTGACCCCGGAGCCGCGCAGCACCGGGCCGGTTGCCCCGTATTTCCTGGCCATTTCCTTGGAGATGAAGCCGATATCATTCAGTCGTTTCATCAAGATGATGTTCTTGGTAACTAGATTGTGGTACATGGGCATCCGTTCGCGCAGTCGTTTGATGAAGGCCAGGGAGCCGGTAAGGAAGCTTTCGTCCACATCGTTATACACGCCGCCGAACCGGAAGTAGCAGAAGGTGAGCCGGGCACCGGTCACCGATTCCAGCAGGTCAAGGATATGTTCGCGGTCATCAAAGGCGTAAAGCAGGGGGGTGAAGCCGCCCAGGTCGAGGACAAAGGCCCCGAACCAGAGGAGATGGCTGGCAATGCGGTTCAACTCCACGGTGATCACCCGGATATACTCGGCCCGTTCCGGCACTTCGATGCCAGCGGCCCGCTCCACGGTAAGGGCGTAGCCGTGGTTGTAGGACAAGGCCGCGAGGTAGTCCAGTCGGCCGGTGTTGGGCATGAATTGCGCCCAGGTCCGGTTTTCGCCCATTTTTTCGTGCATCCGGTGGATATAGCCGAGGACGGGTTCCGCCTTGACGATGTATTCGCCGTCCATGGTGAGGATAACTCGTAGAACGCCGTGGGTGGCGGGATGCTGGGGCCCGAGGTTGAGTTCGAACGTTTCGAGGGCGTGGTCGTGAGTTGTGATGCTCATGCCTTGAAATCCTTCAGTAGGGGATGAAAATCAGCGTCTTCCGGCAGCAGCAACGGCTTCAGGCATGGGTGCCCGACAAATTTAATCCCGAAAAAATCGTGGGTCTCGCGCTCATGCCAGTCAGCGCCGGCATATATGCTGGAGATGGAGGGAATCTCTGGCGTGGCCCGCGGAATTTTCGACCGGATCAGGACTCGGCAGAGTTCGTCCGTATGGTCGAAGTCGTAGAATACCTCCATCTGCGGTGGAGCTGGTTTGGGTGGCGGTGGCGGCGGCGCGGCGGCTTCACCCGTCTCGGCGTCCGCTGCCTTGGCCTTTTTGGCGGGTTTTTTCTCGGCCGCATCAAAGGTCAGCAGGTCGGCACCGGTGATGGCCTCAATAAAGAACCCTTCCCGGTCCAGCACCTCGACCGCGGCTACCAGTTGTTCCGCTGTCACCTGCACCTCAAGGTGATAGCCCTTGGCAGCATAATCGGTCGAAGCCACGCTTAGCGTGCTGACCCCCGCCAGCGCGGCCTGGGTTTTTGCTTGGATCATGATTATCCGGCCTCCACCCGGGGCCAGCTCTTCCGCCGGTACCCGGTAATTTTTTCTTCCAGCTCCAGGATGCCTTCAATTAATGCCTCGGGGCGCGGCGGGCAACCAGGGATGTAGATATCCACCGGCAGAAATTTGTCGGCCCCCTCGATTATGCCGTACTGGCCCTCAAACACGAACGGCCCGCCCGAAATGGCGCAGTTGCCCATGGCGATGACCCATTTTGGCTCAGGCATCTGATCGTAGAGGGTGGCCACGGCTGGCGCCATTTTTTTGGAAATTGTCCCGGCGACGATCATCACGTCGCATTGTCGGGGCGAGGGTCTGAACACCTCTGCCCCGAAACGGGCGAGATCAAAGCGGGAGGCCCCGGCAGCCATCATCTCAATGGCGCAGCAGGCGAGGCCGAAGGTCATGGGCCACAAGGAATTTGCCCTGCTCAGGGCGAGCAGCTTGTCAAGGGTGGCAAAATTTACTATTGCGGGCTGTACGATTTCCTTTCCCACTTAAACACTCCCTTTATCCATGCATAGATTACCGCCAGGGACAGAATCCCGACAAAGATCACAACCTCAACAAAGTCGCGCATGCCTAATCCGTCGTTATAGGCCATGGCCACCGGAAAAAGGAAAAGCACGTCTACATCAAAGGCCAGAAATATGAGGGCGTAGAGGTAATAGACGATTCCGAAGCGGACCCAGGCGGTGCCGATGGGGTCAATCCCGCATTCGATGAACTGTTTTGTCTTGTCGCTGATGTTGCGGGTGCCACGCGGGGCAAGGAAGTAGGAGATGATAAAGGGACCGATTGCGAAGCCGAGGCCACCCAGGAAAAAAGCGGCCACATAGAGGTGGTCAAGAAGTGGTTGTTGTTCCACAGCCGAGCTCCTTACGGTAAAGGTAGCAAAAAGAACATGCGATAATGCCGCTGATTCATAATGCGATCACGGCACCTTGTCAAGAAAATACTGAATGTCCATTCAGGAAATTGCTGAACGTGGGCTCACTGTAGTTTCACAAACATTGATTAATCGTTTGTGATTACGGTAATATTTTATGAGGAGTGGCGTGGAATGGTTATTGCGCGGCTGGGTGTTTTCTGGAAGAATAGCTGAAAAACAGGGGGCTGTGCACCCCTGTTTTTCAGCAACGGAACAGGAGCGTCTGTCAGGCGGAAAGGTCGGCCAGGGCCTTCTGCAGACGTCGCATGCCCGCCTCGATGGTAGCCATCGAAGTGGCGAACGAAAAACGGATAAAGTTGTCGGCCCCAAAGGCGGCGCCAGGCACGGTGGCGATCAAGGCCTCTTCCAGCAGGTAGTCGGCCAGATCAAGCGAGGAGTTGATGGGCCGGCCGTTGAAGGTGCGGCCATAGTAGGCGGCAACGTTGGGGAAAACGTAAAAAGCGCCTTTCGGCACCACACAGGTGACCCCTGGGATCGAGGTGAGTTCCTTGACTATGAAGTCGCGTCTGGGAAGAAAGGCCTCGCGCATCATGGCAGGAAAATCCTGGGGGCCGGTCAGGGCGGCCAGAGCCGCTTTTTGGGCCACAGAGGAGGGGTTGGAGGTGGACTGACTCTGGACCTTGTTCATGGCGGCGATGATTTTCTGCGGGCCGGTGGTGTAGCCGATCCGCCAGCCGGTCATGGCAAAGGATTTTGACACGCCGTTTAAAATAAGGGTCTGTTCCTTCAGCCGGGGATCGATATCCAGGATATGAGCTAGCGGGTCGCTGCCGTAGGTGATCGTGTCGTAGATGTCGTCACTGATGATGATCCAGCCGTTGGCCAGCGCCAGGCGGGCGACTGCCTCCAGAGCCTTGACCGAGAAGATGGAGCCGATGGGGTTGGAGGGACTGTTGAGGATGATGGCCTTAGTTTTTGGCGAGGCATGTTTTTCCAGCTCAGCCGGGTTCAGGTCGAAATCATTTTTTTCGGACAGGGGGACAAAGATCGGGGTGCCGCCGGCAAGTTGGACAATGGGGGGATAGGAGACCCAGTATGGGGTGGGAATCAGAACCTCGTCGCCGGGATTGATCAGAACCTGGGCCATGTTGTACAGGCCATGCTTGCCGCCGCAGGCAATCTGTACCTGGTCTGGTTCATACTGCCAGCCGTGGTCGGTTGCCAGGCGCTGGACTACGGCTTTCCTGAGTTCCAGGATGCCGGGAACCGGCGTGTAGCGGGTGAAACCGGCATCGATGGCCGCCTTGCCCGCGGCGCAGACATGGGCTGGTGTGTCGAAATCGGGCTCGCCAACGCTGAAATTGAGGATATCGGCCCCGGCGGCCTTCAGGGCCTTGGCTTTGGCATCCACGGCTAGCGTCGGGGATGGTTTGATCTGTGCCACCCTGGCTGCCAGTGAAAAGTTGAAAGACTGCATAGCGGTCACCTGCGTACGATATTGTTGGTGTTGAGGACGAGCCCGGCCAGTCATCGGTGAATGATAGCGAGACCACAAGCCGTCCCGTCAGTAATGCACTTCCTTTAAATAGAGCCCGTGGGCCGGGGCGGTTGGCCCGGCCGCCGATCGATCTCTGCTCTCCATGATTCCTTTGAAATCCGCCACCGACCGTTTGCCTCGGCCCAACGCAAGCAGAGTGCCGACCAGATTGCGGACCATGTGCCGCAGGAAGCCGTTGCCCGTAATCTCAAACCGGCAGCGATTGATACTTTTTTCTTCTATGAACTCCGCATGGTATATTTCGCGGACCGCCCCCTGCCCTCCCGGCGCGTCGGAGTCGCGCGAGCCGCTGGCCTCGAAGCTGGCAAAGTCATGCCGACCCTTCAGCAGACTGGCGCCTGTCTGCATGGCACTGATATCCAGGGGCTCAGGAATATGCGCGCTGTAAAGCCGCTCTGTGGGGAGCTGCACAGGGCAGGTGCTGAGGTGATAGATATAGGTTTTGCTCCTGGCGCTGCGGCGGGCATGGAAATCCACTGCCGTCTCCGCCACAGCCAGCACCCGGATATCAGCCGGCAACATGCTGTTTAAACCCATCTGAAATCCGCTGCAAGGAATAATTGCGCCGGTCAGGAAATTGGCGGTCATGCCGAGGGCGTGGACGCCGGCATCTGTCCGGCCGGCGCCGTGCAGTAAGGCTTTCTCCGAAGTCATGCGGGAGATTGCATCTTCGAGGACACCCTGGATGGTCGGGTCAGACTTCTGCCTTTGCCAGCCAGCATAGTTGGTGCCGTCATAGGCGATAAGCAGCCTGAGATTGCGCAAGGCAGTGCTCACGGAAACAGCGGTACGGTCAGCAGGCCGGTGGTCTCGGGGAAGCCGCACAGGATGTTCATATTCTGTACGGCCTGACCGGCCGCGCCCTTAACCAGATTGTCAATGGCCGACAGGATGACGATCCGGCCGGTGCGGCTGTCGATTTTGAAACCGATGTCGCAGAAATTGCTGCCCCGCACATATTGCGTAGCAGGATAGGAGCCGGCTTTGCAAAGGCGGACAAAGGGTTCGTCCTTGTAGAATTCGCTGTACAATGTTGCAATTTTTTCTTGGGTTAACTGGGGTGCCAGGGAGGCATAGACCGTGCTCAGTATTCCCCGGGAGATGGGCAGCAGATGCGGGGTAAAGGTGATTGTCACCGGCCGGCCGCAAAGTTTGCTGATCTCCTGTTCCATTTCCGGCGTGTGTCGGTGTTCGCCGACCTTGTAAGCCCGGAAGCCATCGGCCACTTCGCAGAACAGCGTGGCGGTCTGGGCGCTGCGCCCGGCCCCGGAGGTCCCGGACTTGGAGTCCGCCACCACCGTGTCCGGATCAACGGCGCCGGCTTTGAGTAAAGGCGCCAGACCCAGGATAACGCTGGTTGGATAACAGCCCGGGTTTGCCACCAGTCGCGCCTGTTGAATCCGGAGCCGGTGGAGTTCCGGCAGCCCGTAAACCGCCTCCGGCAGCAGAGTCGTTGCCGTGTGCGGCTGATACCACTGTTCATAGACGCCGGCATCCGCCAGCCGGAAATCAGCACTCAGATCCACAACCTTTTTGCCGGCGTTCAGCAGGGCGGGAACGATCTCCATGGCGGTCTGGTGCGGGACAGCAGTGAAAAACAGGTCGGCATCACCGGCATAATCGGCGATTTTCCGGTCGGTGCAGACGATTTCGACCAGACCCTTAAGATTGGGAAAGGCATCCGCCAGAGAGCGGCCGCTGAAACTCCGGGAAGTGGCCACGGTCAACTCGACCAGGGGATGGCTGTTCAGAATTCTAGCCAGTTCCACTCCGGTGTAGCCGGAGGCGCCGACGATTCCTACTTTAAGCATAATAGTTGTTGCTCCTTAGCAGAGGCCTGGGTCTACCGGCTTTTGGGCCGTTAACAGCACAGAAGCAGGCTGCCCCAAATAAAACAGGGGAAGACAAATACATTTGTCTTCCCCTGTTTTCCATACCAGAAACCACGGAGTAAGCCGATAGATTGGCCGGCCCGTTATCGTTTGGAGAACTGGAATTTGGCCCTGGCCCCTTTCTGGCCATACTTCTTCCTCTCCTTGGCGCGAGGGTCGCGGGTCAGGAGGCCGGCTTTTTTCAGGGTCAAGCGGTACTCGGGGTTGACAATGAGCAGGGCTCTGGAGATACCATGGCGCAGAGCTTCGGCTTGGGCGGCCTTGCCACCGCCCTTCAGGGTGGCCATCACATCGAACTGGCTCCTGGTGTCGGTGGCGGCAAAAGGCTGCTCTATGGTCTGTCGAACAAAACCGGTCCCGAAATATTCATCCATGGACATATCGTTGACTTTGATCTCGCCTTTGCCTGGCATGACCCAGACACGCGCGATTGCGGTTTTTCTTTTGCCAGTTGCGTATTCCCTGTTATCTGCCATTCTTTTCTCCATCCAGCAGGTGCTGCTGTTATCTGTCAAAATCGAAAATCGTTTGTTTCAATCAAAAGAACCCGTGGCGTTATAGGACCATGGGGGCCGGTTGCTGCGCCTGGTGCGGATGCTCGCTGCCGGCATAGACCTTAAGTTTTTTCAGTTGCGCCCGGCCCAGAGTGTTCTTGGGGAGCATGCCGCGGACTGCGATTCGCACGAGTTCCGTCGGCTTTTTTGTGAGCACTTCCTGGGCGCTCTGGGATTTGAGGCCGCCCATGTAACCGGTGTGGTGGTGATACATCTTGTCGCTCAGCTTGTTGCCGGTCAATTTGACCTTGTCGGCATTGATAACGATAATAAAATCGCCAACGTCCATAAAGGTCGAGTAGTTCGGCTTGTGCTTGCCGCGCAGGCGAGTTGCAATCTCGGAAGCCAGGCGTCCCAGCACCTTGCCCTCGGCATCAACCACATACCAGTTTTTTTCAATTTCATTGACCGGGGTCAAATAGGTTTTCATCGCAGCCATCCTTAAAATATTATGTAAAAAAATAAACGAGAAATCGGCATCGCACCGGTTGGCAAGAGGGTTTTATAAAGCGAACCACTGCGCCTGTCAACAAAAAAAGGTTCGATTGGCTCGAACCTTTGAGAACTATGCATGTAAATGGAGCGGGAAACGAGATTCGAACTCGCGACTTCAACCTTGGCAAGGTTGCACTCTACCACTGAGTTATTCCCGCCCGTGTGTCTTCCAAGGAAGTCTAAAACGTCGCGACTATAACCGAGCCGGTTGAGCATTGTCAACAAAAAATCTTTTTGGCGGCAGGCGAAACCCTGCGGTTCGCCTTAATTTTTTATATTGTCGCAGAAGCCTATTGCCTCGCGGAGTTTCAAATTGTATAGATAGGTATAAGTTGCCTGTAAATATCAGCGGTCCCGGTCGGCGCCATCCGCTGTCGTGGCGTGCCGGCCACGGGAATTTTGCGTGATCCGGGAGGCGTCGATGCCGGCCCGGTTTCCCCTTACAACCGGATGGTCAGGAGTACCATGATGAAGAATGCAGCCACCAGAAAAGGCGTGGTTCACAGGAAGACCAAGGAGACGGATATCCGTCTGGCCATCACCCTGGGCAATGGCGGTGAGGTCTCGGTCAAGACCGGGGTTTCGTTCATGGATCACATGCTGACGCTGTTTGCGGTGCACGGGTTTTTCGGTTTGGAGATCAAGGCCAAAGGCGATGTCGAGGTTGATGACCACCATACCGTTGAGGATCTGGGTATCTGCCTCGGTCAGGCCCTGCGTTCCGCCCTCGGCGATTTCGGCGGCATTCGCCGTTTCGGGCACAGTGTCGTGCCCATGGACGAAACTCTCGCCAGGGTGACGGTGGACATCTCCAACCGGCCGTTCCTGCATTACGCGGTAACCCTTCCAGATCAGAAGGTCGGCACTTTTGACACGGCCCTGGCCAAGGAGTTTTTGCGGGCCTTGTCTGTGCACGGCGGCCTGACTTTGCATGTCGACCTGTTGCACGGGGAGAACTCCCATCATATTATAGAGGCTATTTTCAAGGCGTTGGGCCGGGCGCTTGGCGAGGCGATTGCCGTCGAGCCAAGGGCGGCCGGACCGCTCTCGTCTAAGGGGGCGCTGTAATTCGTCAACGAAATGCAGATGCCTGGGCTGATGCCTGGTTCTGCTGTCAGTCAGTTAGTGAGGCCATTTTATGATACGATTCCGCCTGGACATGAATACCGTGGCCATAACCGGTCTGCTGTTTTTGTTGATCTCCTGTAGCCCTTCGCTACGGCCGCCCGACGTAGGCGACAAAAGCGAAGCGATGCTGCCCGTCAAGACGATCGGCGTCCTGCCAGTGGAGATTCAAGCGGATAGTGGTGGGCGGCCCCCGGCAGTCGTTCGACAATTGGAGGCAGGGGCCGCTGTCCTGGATGGGTTACTCGCGGAATATTTTCAGGAGGGACGTGGCGGCGGCGTGCTGGTGAGCCAGACGCGGCTTGATGGGTTGTCTCTTTCCGGCAGCGGCGAGGTTCTGGCCCGCAACATCGGCAGGCAACTGGGCGTCGATGCCGTGCTGGTCAGTCAGCTCAGTCGCTACCGTCAACGGGTTGGCGGCAGTTATGCCAGCGAGCGACCCGCCTCTGTGGCCTTTGAGTTGACCCTGGTGGCGGCAGCGGATGGCCGGACCTTGTGGCACGGGCTTGTCGATGAAACGCAACGTTCGGTGCTTGAGAATCTTTTGAAGTTGCCCCAGGCGGCCAGTCGCAAGTTTCAGTGGGTTTCCGTTGAAGAGTTGGCCAGGGAAGGGTTGGTCAAAAAGCTGGACAGCTGTCCCTATCTCAAGGGTGATGGGCAAGCGTCGCAGTGATGTCCTGACCAGGGACGTCAATCGCCGGATTGGCCGGGCCATGCATGATTACGCCATGCTGGCCGATGGTGATACGGTGCTGGTGGCGGTTTCCGGCGGCGTGGACAGCCTGGTGCTCGCCTGGCTTCTGCAGGAATGGCGCCGCAAGGCTCCCATCCGATATCAGTTGCTGGCCGTGCATATTGATAACGGCTTTGCCGGCGAGACCGGTCCGGCCGTCGCCCGACAACTGGAACATCTGCGAATTCCCCTCTTAATCGAAAAAACTGAATTCGGGCCGCAGGCCTTTGCTGCCGAGGATGGCAGGAGCATCTGCTTTCACTGTACCCGGCAGCGGCGCAAGCGGCTCTTCGAGATCGCCAGTGAACAGCAGGCGAACAAGATCGCCTTTGGCCATCACCGCGATGATCTGCTGGAGACATTTTTACTCAACCTTTTTTACAGCGGCAATCTCAGCACCATGGTGCCCTGTCTGAAGATTTTTGACGACCGCGTATCGCTTATCCGGCCCATGGCCTACCTGGAGAAAGGGGAGATTCGCGAAATCGCCGCCACCCTCGGCATCCAACCGGTCAAGAATTCCTGCCCCCAGGACAGCAATTCGCGACGACAGGAGGTTCGCGCCCTGCTGCAATCTCTCCATGAAAAAGATCCGGCCATCAAGGCCAATATTTTTCATGCCATGGGCAATGTTCGCGACGGCTATCTCCTGTCGCCAACCATGGGTTGTGGCGTGTGATGTCGCATGCGGACGAGCCCTGATTGCCTTCCCTGTTTTCTCCGCCAGATCGCACATGCGGCCCGGCTTGCCACGGCGGATCCGGACAGGCAGAAGCTTATCCTGGAGCGGGCTGCCGCCCTGCTGCCGGCCTTTGATCTGAGCCGCTCGCCGCCGGAGAATTCCGTGGCGCTTTACCGTCTGGTCGCTGAGTTAGCCGATTGCCCTGACCCGTTTGCCAACCTCAAGCAAAGCAGCAATGCCGCTATGCATGCCCTGCGGCCGCGGCTGCTGCAGAGCATCCGGGCCGCCGCCGATCCTTTGCTTGCCGCCATGAAGTTTGCAGCGGCCGGCAATATTATCGATTACGGCTCCCAGCAGGATTTTGATCTGGAGCAAACCCTGGCCGCCTGCCTGGCCCGTGATTTCGCAATCGATGACGCGACAAAGCTGTCGGCTGCCATTGACCGGCTGGGCCCGGCCGATACCGTTTTGTATCTGGGCGATAACTGCGGCGAACTGGTCATGGACGGGATCCTCATCGAAATGTTGGCGGGCCGAGGTCTGCGGGTCGTGCTGGCACTCAAGGAATATCCGATCATCAATGATGCCACGGTGGTCGACGCGCAGAAGTTGGGGTTGGACCGGTTCTGTGCCGTGATTTCCAATGGCACCGGCTGCCCGGGTACACCGCTTGCCAGCTGCAGTACTTTGTTTCAACGGGAATTCCGTCGGGCCAGCCTGATTATCAGCAAAGGCCAGGGGAATTTCGAAACCCTTTCCGAGGCGGCCGGGCCGCTTTTCTTCCTGCTTGCCGTGAAATGCTCAGTGGTCGGCCAGCATCTGACTGGGTACGCCGAGCGTCAGCAACCGCTGCCCGCGTGCGGGGAAATGGCCCTGGTCCGAGGGCGTTTTTTCCCATAAGAAAAAAAGAGCATTGACAGCGCATTCCCTCGTTCGTATATTTAGAACGAACATTCGTTCTATTTGGAAGGAGTTGATGCATGCGCCAGCGACAATTGACAGAAGAACCCCAGAATCAGGATATCCGGGCGTTGACCCTGGACACAGCCCTGCGGCTGTTTACCGAGAAGGGTTTTTTCAATACCTCGATGCAGGACATTCGCAAGGACGCCGATGTCAGCATCGGGTCGATCTATCATTATTTCAAATCAAAGGAGTCTTTGGCGCAGGCCCTGTATCATGACCTGGTAGGCCGGTTTGAAAAGGCGGTCGAGGAGATCATGCTGCGGCATGGCTCGACCCATGATCGGGCCCGGGCGGTTACCCTGTTCCTGCTGGAGATGGCGGAGAACTCCCCGCAGGGCATCCAGTTTCTCTTTTGTGCAAAACACCGGGAGTTTCTGCCCTGTGAAAAGCCGATCTGCGCTTCGCGTCCCTTTGAGCTGATCCGGGACATTGTGGCAACCGGCATCGAGCGGGGCGAACTCTGCGAACTCAACCCGGTGGTCGCGACGGCCAGTCTTTTTGGCGGCGTCATCCGGCTTATCCATTTGAAACTGGACGGCGCCCTCGAAGGTTCTCTGCCCGATTATTTCGATCAGATATGGCAGTGCGCCTGGGCGTCCGTGACCTGATAATATTGTTGATCGCCAAGAACGAACGTTCGTTCTTGATGGCGTGCCGACGACCACTTCACTCATGACTATTGTAAAGGAGACTAAAATTATGCTTACCGTTACGAATACAGCAGCGAAAAAACTTCAGGCCTATCTTGCCGAAAACCGTATTGCATCCGCGGTGCGGGTCAGTTACAAAAAAGGCGGCTGAGCAGGCCCTTCCCTCAATCTGGCTCTGGATGAGCCGAAAACAAATGATGCGGAGTTCGAATTCAGCGGTGTCCATTTTCTGGTTGATGCCGACGTACTGAGCATGTGTGGTTCGATCAAGGTCGATTACATCGACGAAGGGCGACAATCCGGATTTGCCATTATTCCGGAAACGCCACTTTCCGTTGGGGCGGCCTGTTCGATCTGAGCCCCCCACGATGTTTTGAAAAACGAGATACAACTTAAGGAGGAAGATAATGCCAATTTATGAATTTCGATGTAATGCCTGCCAGTGCAGTTTCGAGACCCTGGTTCTTTCAACTGATGGGATCGACAAGGTGGTCTGCAGCAAGTGCGGCAGCAGGGATATCAAAAAAACCATTTCCGCGACCAGCTTCCGTCTGGCCGGGGGTGGCAGCAACGTGCCGCTCGGTTCCGGCAACGGCGGCTGTTCATCGCGTTCGGGATTTTCCTGAAAATGAGGCGCATGACCCGTGTGGTCATGAATTACGATTCCGTCCATCGTGACGCATTTTTGCGCAGCCGCCCGACAGTCATTTGTCGGGCGGCTGCGTTTCCGGATCGGCGGGCAACATCTTGCCCCGGCGCAGGGCCTCTTCCACTCGCGGCTGGATGGCAGCCAGCAGATCCTCGCGCTCGAGATAGGGGCATGATTCGCCGTAGGGAAAACGGCGGCACTGGTCCGGCCGGGCTTCATGCACGGTGCAGCGCCGGACCATGCGGTCGGTGGCCTGAAAAATACACGATCCGTCCGCCTTCACCTTAAAGGTGTTTTTATGCTCCAGAAAACGCTGCCGGACTTCGCCGTCGGAGATGCCGAAATGGCGGGCCAGCCGATTGATGTCGGCCGCATGCAGGAGCAGCGTTGCCCCCGGCAGCCGATAGCAGCAGTAACCTGGACAGTAATTGCAGTATAGCATTGCATCCCTTGTTGTCGGGTTCAAGCATAGCCGACTCTGGTGTGTAAATTCGGTTTTTTCTCCTGGCATTGCCACTATGCCGATTTTTTCATTTTAACTCAACTTTCTGAGTTGCGCCAACTCAGTGAGATGGCGATATTATTTGCCTTGATTGCCGGAGCGATTTGATGATATCAATTGCCGCGCCCATGATTGCATCAAGCATCTTGTTGACAAATTCTTCA
>Ga0208863_1000738_pt1 | contig 26296 bp, 28 predicted proteins | sample RifOxyD3_FD_184040 | JGI IMG/M metagenome (GOLD analysis project Ga0208863, IMG submission 184040) | Soil microbial communities from Rifle, Colorado - Rifle Oxygen_injection D3 (SPAdes) | ecosystem: Environmental > Terrestrial > Deep subsurface > Rock core/Sediment | place: Rifle, Colorado...
ACTCTCGCGCTATCTCAAACGCCTGCGCATCCTCGGCTTGATCAAGCGTGTCGCAAAAACCTATCGCTACTACCTGACTCGCATCGGCCGATCTGCAATCGCAACCTGCGAAAAACTAACCGAGTGCACCATCGTGCAAACCCTTGCTATGACTCAATAATCACTAAATTCTTGTCATTATTTGAGATCATTTAGCCGGTAAGAGACTAATGATAGATCCATCCATAGAAACATCTTGCAAATCAGATGTTTCGGATAATTTGCTGAGGAGCGCACCCCATACACCCTTTGCAGACCAGCGTGAAAAACGTTTGAACATGCTGTTCCACTTACCATGCGTTGGCGGTAAAACCCGCCACTGCGCTCCCGAACGTAATATCCACAAACAGGCACTTACAAACCGCCTACACGCATCCGGCGCACCGACATAAATTCCTGGTAATTTCTTTAGGTGGGTCAATATACTCACCCATTCAGCGTCACTTAAATTTATCCGGCTCATACCACTTGAAGTGGCAAATTCTACCTGATTGGCGAAACGTCAACAGAACCTAGCATAAGACGATGGGCGGGAAATTGATTCGTACATCGCCTGAAAGCGCGACAAACTACCTCATCTTTCATTAAACCACCCTCTCGCAGCGGGGGACATCTGGATGTTCTCTCGCCAAACTTGTTTAATTACACCTCTCACTAAATTGATTCCGCCACTTTTTTTGTCACCCCCCGGTTCTGAATTGAGTTTCAAGGCCTGGTAAATTTGTTATAAATCGGGCTCGGCTGCCGTGCTTTTTCGAATGTGGATGGTGCGCCCATCGCGGCGACGCATGCTGCAGGTGACGCGTCGTTGCACGCCGAGTGTGTCTCTGAGTTGCGCCCAGGTATCGTTGATGATGCCCGCCTGTTTCAGTTGGAGACGCAGCACTTGCACGCACTGATAAGCCAAAACCGTAATAAATAAATGACCATCCACCCGATTTTTTGAAGAATGGTACATCATTCTGCGTACGCTCTGACATATCAACGAAATCCATAAAATTAGCGATCGGCACGCGCTTGATCGAAATTCGGCTTTGCGGCCATATTTACGCGGATTTCAATAGCCGTTCACAGCGGCGCCATCACATCGACAGGTGCGCATTGGCACGCAGCGGAATAACGACAGTTGCGCCGGTTTTACTCGTGATATGGTCATTCTGGACGGTGACAAGGTAGGGTATTTCAGCGCGCCTGCTGCCGGGATTGGGTTGACATCCTCCCCTCCCTAAGCCCGCAAGGGGCTTCCCACGAAACATGTCGCGCAAGCGCTCGTGTTTCTGAATGAAAGGAAGGGGATTCCTACGGGTTCACGCAGAGATTTGCGTGATACCTTCGGCGGGTTCCTGTTTCACCGAGCGGCCTGACTGCGCCGTCTCTCCACAGGCTAACAAGCGGTGTCCCCGCTCTGATGAAGCAACCAAGCATTCACTAGAGCGAGCAGAAAACGCTCGCAAAGTGCCTGCTTGTAATACATTGATCGCACCGACTATATCGGCGTTATTCTGATAGCCGCATTCCACACACTCGAACCTGGCTTGTGTCTGGCGGTTCTCTGCCGAAACATGTCCGCATGCCGGACACGTCCTGCTGGTGTTGTGGGGTGGAACGGCCAGCACGCCTCCCCCCAGCCAAGCCTGCTTGTATTCCAGTTGCCGCCTGAATTCGCCCCAGCCTTGGTCAAGGATGGATTTATTCAAACCGGACTTCTGGCGCACTTTTCTGCCAGGCGCATCTAAACTACCCGCCGCTGACTTGGACATATTCCGTACCTGCAAATCCTCGATGCACACAATCGCGTGATTTTTGCTGATTGTGGACGTGGCTTTATGCATGAAGTCGTGGCGGACATTGCCGATGCGGGTGTGAAGTTTGGTTATACGGGCTTTCGCCTTTTTCCAGTTGCTGCTGAACTTCGTTTTGCGCGACATTGACCGTTGGTAGCGAGCCAATCTTTGCTGGTGTTTCCTGAAGGTATTGAGTGGTTCGATATAACTTCCATCTGACAGCGTGGCAAAACGGGCAATGCCTACGTCAATGCCGATGATGCTGGTTGATGGGTGAATGGGGTGTTCAACCTCGCGTTGCGTTTGAATCGCTACAAACCATTTGCCGCCGGACTGACTCACTGTGACGTTGCGCAATTCGCCCAGTGCGTCACGGCTGTTGCGGTAGCGTAACCAGCCCAGCTTGGGCAGAAATAGGCGATTGTTGGTTTGGTCAAACTTGATTTGCTTCGGGTCGGGATAGCGAAAACTGTCGCCCACTCCATTTTTCTTAAAACGCGGGAAGTCGGCACGTTTTTCAAAGAAGTTTTTGTACGCTCGCTCCAAATCCTTAATCGCGTGCTGCAATGCCTGAGAGGGCGAGTCCTTTAGCCATTCCGTCCCTTTCTCACGTTTCCAGACAGGCAATTTCGCAGCCATCGAAACATAGCCTATGAACTTTTTTCCCGCCTCGTGATTCTCTTTTTGTAATGCCAGCGCCTTGTTATAGACGAACCGGCACGACCCGGAAAAGCGGCGCATATCACGCTGCTGTTCACCGTTTGGCATGAGTTCGTATTTATAGGCTTGTAGTCGTTGCATGACAGGCATGATACTCTTGGCCTATGAGTAATGACAATGATATTAGACACGGCAGATACTGCGTCTTTTTGATGCATGTTCATTTGGTCTTCGTGACCAAGTATCGGCGCGAAGTGTTCACCAAAGAGATACTTGACGATCTACGCCCCATCTTCGCCAGCGTATGTGCTGACTTTGAGTCTGAATTGGTGGAATTCGATGGTGAGGACGATCACGTTCATCTGCTGGTGAACTACCCGCCCAAGGTTTCAGTTTCTGCCTTGGTGAATAGCTTGAAAGGCGTATCTAGCCGCATGATTCGCCAAAAAAACTATCCAAGCATCCTCAAAAAACTATGGGGAGGCGCGCTATGGTCACCCAGCTACTTTGCCGGAAGTTGTGGCGGCGCACCCATTGCCATCATTCGCCAATACGTCGAACAGCAGAAAACCCCACACTAGCCAAAGTCAAAAGCAGGGACGGCTACGCCGTCCGCGCTGTCCATCCCCGCCCTGAAGGTCGAGGTTTTTCGCGCAACTGATAAAAAACCCGCCGTAGCGGGTTTTTTATTTACATCAAATTACTAATTACTCGGCGATAGAAGCGCCATTCGTATCAGGCGTTGTCAGCAACGCCTTCATAGACAGCTTCATACGACCGCGATCATCCATTTCCAGCAATTTAACACGGACGACCTGACCTTCCTTGAGGTAGTCGCCCACGCTGTTTACGCGCTCGTGTGCAATTTGAGAAATGTGCAGCAAACCGTCTTTACCCGGCAGGATGTTGATCAGCGCGCCGAAGTCCAGCAATTTAACCACAGGACCTTCGTAGACCTTACCAACCTCAACGTCCATGGCGATATCTTCGATACGCTTCTTGGCCAACTCACCCGCCTCTCCGTTCACACTGGAGATGGTGATATTGCCTGCGTCATCGATATCGATCGTGGTACCGGTTTCTTCGGTCAGCGCACGAATCACCGCGCCGCCCTTACCGATCACGTCGCGAATCTTCTCAGGATTGATCTTCATCTTGATCATGCGAGGAGCAAATTCAGACAACTCACTGCGAGCGCCGGACATGGACTCCTTCATGATGCCAAGGATATGCATACGACCTTCTTTAGCCTGGCTCAGCGCAGCTTGCATGATGTCGCGTGTAATACCATTGATCTTGATATCCATTTGCAACGCAGTGATACCGGCTTCAGAACCCGCTACCTTGAAGTCCATATCGCCCAGGTGATCTTCATCACCCAGAATATCGGTCAACACGGCAAAACGGTTGCCTTCCTTGATCAGACCCATCGCGATACCCGCAACATGCGCCTTAAGAGGAACACCGGCATCCAGCATCGACAAGCAACCGCCGCAAACGGAAGCCATAGAGCTGGAACCGTTCGATTCGGTGATTTCAGACACGATGCGAACTGCGTAGCTGAAATCTTCTTCAGCAGGCAAAACAGCGACCAGCGCGCGCTTAGCCAGACGACCATGACCGATTTCGCGGCGCTTAGGCGTACCTACGCGCCCCGTCTCCCCTGTTGCAAAGGGGGGGAAGTTGTAATGCAGCATAAAGCGATCAGAAAAATCACCCTGCAAGGCGTCAACCTTTTGCGCATCGCGCATGCTGCCCAGCGTCGCAACAACCACCGCTTGCGTTTCGCCACGCGTAAACAAAGCAGACCCATGGGTACGTGGCAGCACGCCATTACGGATGGTGATTTGACGCACGGTGCGTGTATCGCGACCGTCGATGCGAGGCTCACCGGAGAGGATCTGACCGCGAACGATCTTAGCTTCCAGCGCGCCGAACAATTCGTTAACCGCATTCTTTTCCAGATCAGCAGATACCGCCGCCATCACCTTGCTGTGAATGGCAGAGATCGCATCGGTACGATCTTGCTTGGAGCGAATTGCATAAGCCTTTTGCAGATCAGCTTCAGCCAGTTCTGCAATTTGAGCGATCAGCGCTTCGTTCTTGGCAGGAGCGGCCCAATCCCAAAGCGGCTTACCAACTGCATCCGCCATTTCGTTGATGGCGGCGATCACAGCCTGGAACTGTTCGTGACCGAACATCACCGCGCCGAGCATGATTTCTTCAGACAATTGCTGAGCTTCAGACTCAACCATCAGCACCGCACGGTCGGTACCGGCAACCACCAGATCCATTTGCGAAGTCTTCAATTCTGTCGCAGTCGGGTTCAGGATGTACTGACCGTCGATGTAACCTACGCGCGAGGCACCGATAGGGCCATCGAAAGGAATGCCGGAGATCGCCATCGCAGCGGACGCGCCGATCAAAGCCGGAATATCAGCATCGATCTCGCTGTCAGAAGACATCACTGTCGCCACGATTTGTACTTCGTTGTAAAAACTTTCAGGAAACAAAGGACGCAACGGACGATCGATCAGACGGGAAGTCAGAATTTCTTTTTCGCTAGGACGACCTTCGCGCTTGAAAAAACTGCCCGGAATCTTGCCGGCTGCGTAGGTTTTTTCCATATAATCAACAGTCAGCGGGAAAAAATCCTGCTCAGGCTTGGCGTCTTTACGTCCAACCACAGTGACCAGCACCACGGTATCATCAAGACTAACCATCACAGCGCCACTCGCCTGACGAGCGATCTCTCCGGTTTCGATGGTCAACTGATGCTTGCCGAGCGTGATTGATTTTTTGAAATAACTCAAGATAAACCTCTTATGACATGCATGATGCGCAATCGCATCACACTAAAATAGACAATAGAAACAACACGGGCCGCAATCGCGACCCGCTGGGTAATACTATTTACGGATAGACAGACGTTGAATCAAAATTTGGTAACCTGCTTCATTCTTGCTTCTCAGGTAGTCGAGCAGCTTACGGCGACGGCTAACCAGACGCAACAGACCGCGACGTGAGTGGTGATCCTTAGCGTGATCCTTGAAGTGATCAGTCAGGTAGGTGATGCGTGCGGTGATCAGCGCGACTTGAACTTCCGGAGAACCGGTATCATCTTTTGCACGTTGAAAGTCTGTAACGATTTGCGCTCTTTGCGCGGCTGTAATTGCCATTGGTTTTGCTCTCCTAAAAAAAGTTCCACATTGTACTCTTGAATGCTGCTACTGCTCAACCACTTCGTTAATACTAAACTCGCATTGCGATTCGCTCGCCTGGCTTCGCCCCCCTCGCTGCGCTCTCCCCGCTTGCGGGATAACCAGCGACTTGCCCGTTAATGGGCTTAGTCGATTGGCTAGTTGTTTCATCAGAGGATTGAGGAGAGGGGACGGGCATGGTTCTATACTCGTTAAAGCTAATCCACCATGCCCATCAAATTCACGATCGCAGCCTGCTTTGCCACACCGGACATCAGCCGTTCGGCAGAAATCCGGCGCCCCTCTTGCAACCCTACCCCCACGAAACCTTCCGGCCCGTATAATGCAATCTTGCCATCCGCCAGGCCCGTCACGATCGACAAACGCTGGCCTTGTGCCATGCGTTTGACCTGCAACGCATCTAAAATCAAACGGGGCATATCCGGTATCAGACTCACCAAAGGCATCACACACGCATCGCGCGCCTCATCGCTCATCTCAAGCAACTGTGGCAAACTAAAACCGTCCGTCAGATTTAAATGTGCGATAGCGGTACGACGCAAGGCAATCAGATGCGCACCGCAACCCAAAGCCGCGCCGATATCCTCTGCCAGCGTACGCACATAAGTCCCCTTGCTGCATCGGACAGAGATCTCCATCTCAGAGCCCGCCCAACTATTCACTACCAGTTCATGGATCACCACGTTCCGCCGCTCGCGTTCTATGGTGATACCCTGACGAATATAGTCATACAGCGGCTTACCCTGATGTTTCAAGGCACTGTGCATAGGAGGCAATTGCTGAATTTCGCCGCGAAATTGAGCAAGCACAGCCTGCAGTTCAGCTTCAGAAAAATACACCGGCTTTTCGGCAGTGATTTCACCTTCCGCATCGCCGGTCGTAGTGGTCTGCCCCAGACGCATCATCGCGGTGTAAGTCTTATCCGCATCGAGCAAGGCATTGGAGAATTTAGTAGCTTCACCGAAACATATCGGCAGCAAACCGGTCGCCAAGGGATCCAGCGTACCGGTATGACCGGCCTTTTCGGCCTGAAACAATCGACGCACCTTTTGTAACGCATCGTTGGAACTGAGCTCCAGCGGCTTATCGAACAGCAATACGCCGTCGATGGCACGCCATTTACTCCGGTATTGCGGCTTACTTTTCGTCAAGATGAAAATCGCTGGCGACAGCCTGATCGATCAATTGCGATAAATGACTACCGCGTTCAACGGAAGAATCGAACACGAAGTGCAACTGCGGCATGATGCGCAGCTTGATACTGTGAGCCAATCGACTCCTCAGAAATCCAGCCGCACGATCCAGCCCCTCCTGCGCTTCAGCGTGTTTTCCATCCATACGGGTAAAGAAGATTTTGGCGTGGGAATAATCACCCGCCACTTCCACACCGGTGATAGTCACCAGCTTGACGCGCGGGTCATTGATTTCCAGACGCACCAGTTGCGCGATTTCTCGCTGCATCTGCTGCCCGACACGGTCTGTTCTCGCAAAATTAGCCATTACAGAGTCCGTGCAACCTCAACGATTTCGTAGGCTTCCAGCTTGTCGCCCACTTCGAGATCGTTGAAACCTCTGACCGACAAACCGCACTCAAAGTTGGAACGCACTTCTTTCGCGTCATCCTTGAAGCGCTTCAGAGAATCCAACTCACCCTCATGGATCATTTGTGTTCCACGCATCACGCGCACCTTGCAACCGCGCTTGACCACGCCTTCGAGCACCATACAACCGGCGATCGTACCGACTTTGGACACCACGAATACCTGACGCACTTCAACCAGACCCAAAATACTTTCACGCTTCTCAGGTGCCAGCATGCCGGACAATGCAGTCTTAATGTCATCCGCCATCGCGTAGATGATACTGTAGTTACGGATCTGCACACCGCACGACTCGGCCAGCTTACGGGCAGGCGCATCGGTGCGGGTGTTAAAGCCGATCAAAATCGCCTTGGAAGCCAGTGCCAGATTGATGTCCGACTCATTGATCGAACCCACACCGCTGTGGATCAGGTTAACCTTAACTTCATCGGTAGATAACTTTTGCAGCGTTTGCGCAATCGCTTCGGCCGAACCCTGCACATCGGACTTGACGATCAAGGACAGCGTGCGAACTTCGCCTTCCGCCATCTGATCGAACATATTTTCCAGCTTGGCAGCCTGCTGCTGAGCCAGTTTCACACCACGGTATTTGCCCTGACGGAACAGCGCAATTTCACGCGCACGCTTCTCATCAGACAACACCATCAACGCTTCACCGGCATCCGGCACTTCGGACAAACCTTGAATTTCAACAGGAATAGACGGCCCCGCTTCCAGTACGTTCTTGCCATTTTCATCCAGCATGGCGCGAACACGACCAAATACCGAACCGATCAACACCGCATCGCCGCGCTTCATGGTACCGGACTGGATCAGCACGGTCGCAACCGGGCCCTTACCCTTATCCAGACGTGCTTCAATCACCAAACCCTTGGCATTGCAGTCGCGAGGCGCCTTCAATTCCATCAGTTCGGCCTGCAACAGGATAGATTCGAGCAACTGATCGATACCCTGACCGGACTTGGAGGAGACTTCGACGAACATCGCGTCACCACCCCAATCTTCAGGAACCACACCTTCGGTAACCAACTCCTGCTTCACGCGTTCGATATTAGCATCGGGCTTGTCGACCTTGGTGATCGCCACCACCAGCGGCACATTACCGGCTCTGGCATGCGCAATCGCTTCTTTAGTCTGTGGCATCACACCGTCATCGGCCGCGACGACCAGAATAACGATATCGGTGGCCTTGGCGCCGCGTGCACGCATCGCAGTAAACGCTTCGTGACCCGGGGTATCCAGGAAAGACACCATACCGCGCGGTGTTTCAACGTGATAAGCGCCGATATGCTGGGTAATGCCGCCGGCCTCACCCGAAACAACGCGAGTGCGACGAATGTAATCGAGCAATGAGGTCTTACCGTGATCGACGTGACCCATGACGGTTACAACCGGCGCGCGAGGCTCCAGCGCCACATCGTGATGCACTTCGTCATCCATCAGATACGCATCCGGATCATCCAGCTTGGCCGCCTTGGCGATGTGGCCCAATTCTTCCACCACGATCATCGCGGTTTCCTGATCCAGCACCTGATTAATGGTCACCATCATGCCCATCTTCATCAGCACCTTGATAATCTCAGCCGCCTTCAGAGACAGCTTTTGCGCGAGTTCTGCCACCACAATGGTTTCTGGAATCGCCACTTCACGCACTACAGCCTCAGTCGGCAACGTAAAAGCGTGTGCGGATTCATCTGCGACATGCTTGCCGTGACGACCATGTTTAGGCGCACGAACCGGCACAGACCAAGACTTCTCTTTAGTCGCTACTTTAGCCACAGTACGCGCAGGCGCCTTGGCAGGTGCGCGTTTAGTTGCCTTATCATCGCGAACCACCGGAGCTTCTTTAACTTCTACCTTAGGCTTTCTGTCAGGTCTTTCAACCTTGTCACCGGGACGCATCGCAGGCTTATGCAATGTTCCGTGCGCCTTATCCTGCTCAACCGCTTTAGGGCGAGCCGGCTTCTCAGCTACAGGCTTAGCGGGAATCTCTACTTTAGCTGGGGCGGTCACCAGCACAGACAAATCAACGCGCGGCTTGGCTTCAACAACTTCGGCCACTGCCTCAGCAACCACTTCCGCTTTCTGTTGAACAACGGGAGCTGGCGCCTCTGCCTGCTGCAACTTTTCAGCACGACGCTTGTTGAACGCCTGACGCGCCAGCAATTCCGCCTCCTGACGTGCAGCCAGCTCAGCCTGCAACCGAGCTTCCTGTTCGCGCGCCAGCAGCTGATCGTTGCCCAGCACTTTAATTTGCTCTGCACTGGTCAGGATGACCGGCGCAGTCGCCTGAACCGATTCAATCGACATCGGTGCCACGATGCGTCGTTTACGAACTTCGACTTGTATCGTCCGCGCACGACCTGAACGGTCAGAACTTTGAATCTCCGAAGTTTCGCGACGGGTTAGCGTTATTTTTTTGGCGGAATGGTCAGCACCATGCGCCTGACGCAAATGCTCAAGCAGCTGTGCCTTGTCCTTTTCAGAGACAAGATCCGTCGCGTTTGTTTGAACGGAACCTGCTGCATGCAACTGTTCCAACAACAATGCTACCGGCAGGTTCAACTCAGCCGCAAATTGTGTTACATCTAATTTTCCCATTACCATCCTTTAAACAACTCTAATCATCTCAACGGAGTAAAAAACTCCTGCGGCGATTAGCCACTGCGATGCGAGGCAGCCACTAACTTACCAACTGCCCGAATTTCATTCACCGCACTACCGCAACGTTTTTAAATCCACATCACACAAACCAGGGGGCACGCGCCGCCATGATCAATGCATTTGCCTTTTCGCCATCCAGACCGGACATTTCAACCAGCTCATCCACATCCAGATCCGCCAATTGTTCCTGCGTATTTACACCCTTAGCTGCCAGCACCTGCGCCAATTCATTGCTCATCCCGTCGAGTTTGAGCAAACCGTCAATACCGTGTTCCAGCTTTTCTTCGTTGACCAGCGCTGCATTGAGCAGCGCGTTTCTGGCACGACTGCGCAATTCGGTGACTGTTTCTTCGTCAAAGGTTTCAATCTCCAGCATTTCTTCTACTGGCACATAAGCGACTTCTTCCAGCGTCGCAAAACCTTCCTGCACCAGAATATCGGCAACCTCTTCATCGACATCCAGTTTTTCCATGAAAATCGCACGGGTCTTGACAAATTCCTGATCATGCTTATCCTGAGCCTGACCGACCGTCATGATATTGAGTTCCCAACCCGTCATTTCACTGGCCAGTCTCACGTTCTGACCGCCACGACCGATCGCCTGCGCCAGATTTTCTTCTTCGACCACCACATCCATGCTGTGGCGATCCTCATCCACCACGATGCTGGCCACTTCAGCCGGCGCCAAGGCGTTGATCACATAAGTAGCAGGATCTTCCGACCACAAAATAATATCTACACGCTCGCCGGCCAACTCATTAGTGACGCTCTGCACGCGTGAACCGCGCATACCGACACAGGTGCCGATAGGATCGATGCGTTGATCGTGTGATTGCACCGCGATTTTGGCACGCGAACCGGGATCTCGTGCAGCACCCACGATTTCCAGCAAATTCTCTTCAATTTCAGGCACTTCCAGCTCAAACAACTTAACCAGCAAATCAGTCGACGTGCGGGATAAAATCACCTGAGGGCCGCGCGGACCGCGATCTACGCGCAACAGATGCGCTCTGACGCGATCGCCGATACGCATATTCTCCTTAGGAATCATCTGTTCGCGAGGCAACAGCGCTTCGATTTTACCAAACTCAACGATCGCACTGCCGCGCTCCAGACGTTTAACCGTACCGGAAACCAGATGCTCTTTGCGTTCCATAAAGTCAGCCAGAATTTGCTCGCGCTCAGCGTCACGGATCTTCTGGAAAATGACCTGCTTAGCAGCCTGCGCACCGATACGACCAAAGTCGATCGACTCCAGCGGCTCTTCGATAAAACTGCCCAATTGCGCCTCTGGGTCACGCTTTTGCGCCTCTTCCAGCTTGATATGCAAATCAGGCGTTTCAAAGGTTTCGTCGTCCATCACTTCCCAGCGACGGAATGATTCAAATTCTCCGGTATTGCGATCGATTCCGACGCGCACGTCAGCTTCATCATCAAATCTCTTCTTGGTGGCCGATGCCAACGCAGATTCCAGAGCTGAAAACACGACTTCCTTGTCCACGTTCTTTTCACGTGACAACGCATCTACCAGCAACAAAACTTCACGACTCATACCATTCTCCGGCTATTTATTCGCATTTAAACTGCGAGCATTAAATTCAAAAAGTCGGCACTAAGCGTGCCTTGTCCACATTGGCCAGCTCTATTTCGACCGGGACACCATCCACATCCATCTGCAACACACCATCGCTTACCGCACCGATGATCCCGACAAAGTTTTTCCTGGTCGCGATCGGCATACGCAGCTTGAGCTGTGCCTTTTGACCTGCAAAGCGTATGAAATCAGCCTCCTTTTTAAGCGGCCTGTCCAAACCGGGAGAAGAAATCTCAAGACGGTCGTAATCCACATTTTCAACCGTAAACAGCCTGGTCAACTGATTGCTGACCAGCTGACAATCTTCTACGCAAATCCCCTGTGGCTTGTCGATAAACACACGCAACAGGCCACGACCCGAGCGTTCAACATCCACCAATTCATAGCCCAAACCACCTACGGTTTGCTCTACCAACTTAATCACATCCATGTTCTAGACCCACAAATAAAAAACGGGCTCTAAGCCCATCTGTAAACTTTTCGGATTATAGCAAAACTTGCAACTAAAAGGAATTACAAAACCACAGTTTTATTTACCTCAGCATAAGCTAAACACGACACACCCGGCATTCTGCATCAGAACCGCCACTCAGCGCACTCAATGAAAAACCAGGAAACGCATCTGCGATCGCCCGATTACTTTGCATTAATTTTAAATTTATTATAATAACCATATAGATAACGATATGTCTTCCAGGCGCGCCAGACCGTTTTCGTCAGTCTGTACAGGCCATTTTTCCGTACCACCAACAAACCCGTCACACCCAACAACAACACCGCGTGCGTGCGCACAAAAAGCGCTGCCAGCCAAGCCTGGTCGATACGGTGCAAAGCCGGCTGCAACTGAACAACCAGATCCGCGATCTGCCCGCGCTGCACCGAAATTTGTGCCAGCAAATTTTTGCGACGCCTCATAAGCTCCAGCCTAGATAGCGCCATCTCCCCCCCCAAAACACTCACTATCCTTAGCCAATTCAGCCAGACTAACCGAAAACAACTTAGACTCCACTTGCCTTAAACGATGCAACTTCAACATCCAATAGCCACCCAACACAACAAAAAACATCCCGGCACCACCCAGTACAGCCAGACGATGCGTATCCCAAAACAACACCAGAACAAAAGCCGTCAACAACACCAATGCCATACCAAAGGCAAACAATGCACATAAAAAATACAGGAGCATCTGCTCTAAATGCAGACGCTCCTCGTACAGTTCATTCGCCAGCAACGCCAGACGTGTCGACGCGACCGAAATCAGCGTAGATAGCAATCGTTTGATCGATCCCAGCAGAGCTGAACGCATGCCGGACATCCGCTAGCGACCGCGCGAAATCAGCATACCGATCACCAGACCTGCCGCAGCTCCTATACCGACCGCACGCCAGGGATTCTCATGCACATATTCATCTGTCGCTCTTGCGGCTTGCCGGGTCTTTTCCAGCATCGCTTCTTCTGCGATAGCCAGATGCTCTTTAGCTGCCATCACGCGATCCTGTATGCGTTCACGCGCAGCACTGACTTTCTCACCCGCCTGCGTTGCAGTCATACGCAATAACTCTTCCGCATCGGACACCACCAACTGCAAATCCTGCATCAGCTTTTCCTTGCTGACATCATTTTCTACTCCCGCAAATTTGCTACTCATTACGCTCTCCTTAACATGGGCAAACAAAAAACCGACAAACAGGGTCACAAATTCCATAGCGACTGCGCATTCTCAATCCAATGCCGCTACCACGTCAACCAGTATTACTTCAAACCGTGACAGGCGGTTCTACCGAGTTTTGCAATCTGGCCGATCCTAAGTTCTGGATATGGAAATCAGCGATGCTCAATGCATGCCGGTTTGATTAGCGACCGGCTCATCATCCGAGAAAAAGGGGGGCGTTCCGCGTGTGCTATTGTGTTTTCGCCTTCCAACCCCTCGATATTTTTTGCCCTTGAGCCAGCTGAGCGGGATTCAATTGCTTTTCAATTTCGTCACGCAGTTTTGAATACTGGCCGTTTCCGGCAGCAGCAAGGTTGAGCCACATATAGGCCTGTACGTCATCTTTTTGGACGCCAAAACCATGGCTATATGCATTGCCCAGTTTTGCCTGGGCATCCGGATCTCCCTGATTGGCGGCTTTTCGGTTCCATTTTGCCGCCTCTTCATTGTCCTGCATGACACCGCGCCCTTGCGCGTAGATGATGCCAAGATTATATTGTGCTGCAGCATCACCCTGATTGGCTGACCTGCGGTACCATTTAGCCGCCTCCGTGTAGTTTTGAGGCACGCCCAGCCCCTGATAGTACAGCAGACCCAGGCTACACTGTGCACGCGCATAGCCCAGCTCTGCCAGCGGTCGCCACAGATGAAATGCCGTACTGTGATCCCCGTTGTTTTGCGCTGCGACACCTTGCATGTACATCAGGTTAAGTGCCGATGTTGCAGGTGTGCTCCCTTGCCTGGCCGCTTTCATATACCACTTGGCGGCCTCACTATAATTCTTCGCGACACTCAGTCCGGAAAAGTGCATTTCACCCAGAAAGTATTGCGCTTCTGCATTACCCTGTTCCGCCAGCGGACGCCATAAACCGAGTGCACCAGCATAGTTTTTTTGCTTGAATAATCCGTAGCCCTCTTCCAGTTGGCCTGCCATCGCTGAAATAGATAAACCGCTCAGCGTAGCTGCTAGCAGTGCTGCGAGCGTAAGTTTTTGATAGTGACGCTTCATTCCGCCTCCATTTGGCTGTTATTGGGTTAATCCTTGAAAAGCGGTTGTCAGTTTGTCTGCCGACAGGCGGTGCTGTTTTCCGGTTAATTGTAACTCAACTAAGTCGTTTTCATCTTCCCGAGAGCGTATGGACAGCAATTGCACCATGACTCATGGAGGGCGCGCACGGTAGACTCGCGGTAAAATTCCGTTCCCTGAGACATATCGACAGCTCTATATGCGCCCGAAATCGCCACCTGACTATCTGGCTGCCTACCCTGTTGCACTGGTTGCACAAGCCCGTGCGCTGATTGAGCAGAATAGGCTGGCTGAACATTTACTGCTGAAATATCCTGCCGCGCATCAGGTGCGAAATGATCGCGCACTGTATGGGTATGTTCAAGAAATCAAGGAACAATATTTGCGCAATACGGGAGTATTGAGTCACGTAGCCTTTGACAGCACATTACATGTGATGAAAAATGCGTTGGGTATGCATACCCGCGTAGCCCGTGTGCAGGGCGTTCGGCTAAAAGTGAAGAGTGAAATACGCGTGGCTGAGGTGTTTAAAGAGATGCCGGCAGGATTTTTGCGGATGATCGTGGTGCATGAACTGGCGCATCTCAAAGAATCTCAGCACAACAAAGCGTTTTATCTGCTCTGCCTGAACATGGAACCGGATTATCACCAACTGGAGTTTGATTTGCGCGTTTATCTTTGTTACCTGAATGCAGGTGGCAAGCCGATCTGGACTAACGGTCATGGCAAGTTTCATCATCAGGGGCGGCAAAGTTGCCATGACCGTTTCCCCCTATCCAACTTTCCCCCGCATGCGGGAGAAATGGCAAACGAATCGCTGCGCGAGTTTAATGTGCAGGACGTGCGGCGGGCATAGCCTGTACGCTCTCGCTGATGTTTTCTTTCGTTTCCTCGGTGTCGTTTCCGGCTTCTACGCCGACCGTGCCGCCATCGTGACTGGCAGCTTCTTCAGCTTTTTTGTTCATGACTATCAGGCTTATGCGGCGATTGATCGGGCTGAGCGGGTCTTCCTTTTTAAATAAAACAGCGGAAGACAGACCAACCACGCGCACGATCTTCTCATCGGCCATTCCGCCTGCAATCAGTTCTCGGCGGGAGGCATTGGCGCGATCAGCCGATAATTCCCAGTTGCTGTAACCCTTGCCGCCTAAACTATAAGCCGCTGCATCGGTGTGTCCGGAAATGCTCACCTTGTTGGGTACATTATTTAATGTCTGACCGATCGCGTGAAGGATTTCCCGGGTGTAAGGCTCAAGTTGTGCCCGACCGCTTTGAAACATCGGGCGATTCTTTTCATCGACGATCTGAATGCGCAAGCCCTCGCTGGTGATATCCAGCAGGATCTGATTTTTGAATTGTTGCAGTTTGCTGTTGCTTTCGATAGCTTTTTCGATGTTCTGCTTGAGCTCTTTGAGCTTGTTTATTTCAGACTCTTTCTCTATGCGGCGAAATTCCTGTTGCGCGGCTTTCAAATTGATGATTTTCTTCTCGGCGGGAAGTTCGCCTGATTTGACCTGACCTTCGCTGCGCGTCAGATCCTGCCCGCCGCCTTTGACGATACTCGAACTGTCACCGCTGCCCGAACCACCCGACAAAGCGACCTTCAGTGGCGTCTTAAAGTATTCCGAAATCCCCTTCAGATCGCCCTTGGCTGTAGAACCCAGTAGCCACATCAACAGGAAGAAAGCCATCATCGCCGTAACGAAGTCGGCATAAGCGATCTTCCACGCACCACCGTGATGGCCTGCGGCCACCTTCTTGATGCGTTTTATAACGATGGGTCTTTTGTTCTTATCCTCGGCCATTTTTTAGTTGCCAGTCGTAAGGGGTAAATTGCTGATAGATCGCTGATGGCTAGCGACTGTTTTCATTAGCGTTTCTGCTTGACGTGTTCTTCGAGTTCGGAGAATCCGGGGCGATCGGCAGAACTCAGCGCCTTGCGGCCAAACTCAACAGCCATGGCCGGAGCGTAACCGTTCAGGTTAGCCAGCAGCGTAACCTTGATGGTCTGGAACATCTTGCCGCCTTCTTCTGCTTTTTGCTCCAGCAGACTGGCCAGGGGACCGACGAAACCATAAGCCAGCAAAATACCGAGAAATGTACCTACCAGTGCGTGCGCAATCAGCATGCCCAGTTCCGCCGGAGGCATACCGACCGATTCCATCGTGTGCACCACACCCATTACCGCAGCCACAATACCGAATGCCGGCATACCATCCGCCAGCTTGGCTATGACATGTGATGAAACCATCGCTTCGTGATGATGCGTTTCCAGTTCGACATCCATCAAATTTTCAATTTCCATTGCATTGAGATTGCCGCTGACCATAATTCTTAGATAATCTGTAATGAACTCAACGACGTGGTGGTCTGAAAGAATTTTAGGGTACTTGGAGAAGATCGGACTGTCGCCGGGTTTTTCCACATCATTTTCTATGGACATCAAACCTTCTTTGCGAACCTTAGTCAGCAGTTCGTACAGCAAGGCCATCAGCTCCATGTAGGCGTCTTTGGAGTATTTGGAGCCCTTGAGCAGGGAGGGAAGATCCTTCACGGTAGCCTTGATGGCACCCATATTGTTACCCACCAGAAACGCGCCCATCGCGCCTCCAAAAATCATCAACAATTCAAGGGGCTGCCACAAGGCGGCCAGATGACCACCTGCCATGGCAAAACCGCCGAACACAGAACCCATTACCACGACATAGCCTACGATGACTAACATGCAAGCGCTCCTTGTTTATATTGCTTTGCGCGTATTCTAAAACAATTCGGCACGTTAGGTGGCGACAGATTGCACTAGGAAGGCATTTATTTCGATGACGGTATCAAAACCCTTGACTGCTTCGCAGTTGGCGGTGGATTGTAGCAACTCAACCTGTTGTTAAGAACAGGCAAAGCGAATATTTATCGCGGTTGCGACCGCATTATCGAACAATCCTAGCCAAACTGCACCGCTATTTGTCAGCCTTCTTCAACTGCACACAGGTGCAATGGGGCTTAGTGCGTGCAATCGACTATAGCCTTAAACTCAACGGCATTAAACCTGCTGCCTGGCTAAATAATACTTTGAAAAAATTCCCCGTCTGAACCAGGCTGCGCATCGACGAACTCCCGCCCATCAAACTAGCCGCACAAACGGACTCACCCAGAACAGCTAAATCGGACGATTACCGAAATTAGAGTGGCGGCTTTAACCTCCATGTAAGCGCACTTGGCCGAGTGCACCAAAAAAAACGGGCAACCCGAAGATTGCCCGAAAAGGAGGGTACTGAATTCACACTCGTTGCAAGCATGAATCAGGTATTGAGTATACAAGACGAATCTTACAGCACGCTTACAGCCACGCAATAACTCTTAAACATTCTCATCATTATTCGATAAAGTTATAACAACCTAACAAATAACCATTTAATTTATATATATGATTCCATTAAACTGCGCTCCACACCTTGAGTACAACATTTCATCGAAATTCATTATAAGGAAAACAGACCATGTTTAAGCAAATCAAAAACAAAGCCACTACCATTGACGTTTGGAAAACTGTCACCCTCACAGGACGCGAAACGCCACAGAACGTCCGCCTTCCGGTCGGCCCCTTGCTGGTGCCACTTTCTGTATGGCAAGCCCGACGTGCAGAACTGATACACCGCGAATATGAACACGGCTGGGCACTCGGTGTATGGCTGGCGAATACAGAAGAAGCGTATGCGATTGAATCTGACATCGACGATTTTACCGTCATCGCGGTTGCATTTGACAAGCCGGCCAGCAGCTATTCAACCGCTCGCCTGTTGCGTGAACGTTTCGGCTTTCAAGGTGAATTGCGCGCATCGGGCAATATCCCGGACGATCAGGCGACCTACCTGTACCAGGCGGGATACGATGCAATAGACGGCAATAAGACTGAAGCCATCGCAACTAACTGGTTCAATTTCAACCTCACCAGACAAAGCGGTCTGAGACTGGCTTGATCACCCGTTTCAAAGCAATTGATTCCTTTCAACTTCATGTTGGGTTACCCTTTTCGGGCTCTTGTCCCGGCAAGGGGAACCCAGCCTACGCTTGCTAGCCGATTACCGGCGGTTTTTCACAGCCGCCAACAGCAGGCGATCATCAACAATACCTGGGCACAACTCAGGGATACGCTCAGTGTACAACGACGCGTCACCAGCAGCCTGTGTCGCCGCGATGGGCGCACCATTCACACTCGAAAAAGTACGGTGGCCGAGCCCGATTTAAAACAAATTTACCAGGCATTGAAACTCAATTCAGAACCGGGAGTGACAAAAAAATTGCTCAGCCAAACGTAAATAACGAGCAAAACGCGCTACAAAAAACCAGCACGCACTAATTGTTTAATTATTAAGGTAATTTTTCGCTCTTATTAAACTCCGGTTACCCTGATCATGGCCGATTCCTGGCTGTATTCGGGGCAGAATTTACTCACGCCGGGCCTCAATGGCCTGCTGATACTGGCCGTTCCTATGCTGCTAAACGAATCGCTGCTGCGTGTCTGCCAGCGCCATCTGCCCAAAAACTTCTTCATCTTCGTGCTGCTCAACGGTTTTGCCAGCGCCGCCTTCGCCACCATCCTGATGATGATCGCCACCTCGCTGGTTTTGCTGTTGCAGACACCCTACACCTGGGCGGAAACCCAGTACCACTACCTGATCCCCGCCCCTACCCGATCTTCGCCGAAGCCTTCGCCACCGGCGCGGTGATCACCGGTTTTTCCGTCTCACAACCGGAGGCCGTGATGAATTTCAGCGTGGACGATTAGTTAACGGGGAAATAGCTTCAAACGCATCTTGACATGGGGCAGACCGGCATCCATAAACACAGCGCCCTCCTCGATAAAATCGAAACCGTGGTAGAAGGGAACGGCCTGGGTCTGTGCATCGACATCGACCTCGACGTAGCCGTGCATGCGGGCGTAATCAAGCATGGCTTCGACGATGGCCGTACCCACCTTCTGGCCGCGCCATTTGGGCAGCACCGCGATACGTCCGATATGGCCGCTGGCAAACATCCTGCCGCAACCGATCGCCGCCCCCTGGTGACTTAACACCAGCACATGGCGACACCCCGCATCCTGCCCGTCCCACTCCAATTCCGGCGCAATTCCCTGTTCACGGATAAACACCGCCTCGCGCACCGATCTGAGCATCATCTCACCATCGTGCCAGTTCACCGCACTCACTGTAAACGGATTGGTCATGCTACGTCCTCCAGTCTATCCTGCAAAAACTTGGTGCGGACAGCGGCTTTTTTAAGATTCAATGATCTCGACCGCTGTACCGGCTGCCACCCGATCGAACAGGTCGATCAGATCCGCATTCCTCATGCGTATGCAGCCGTGCGACAGCGCCTGCCCGACCGGCTCCGTATCGGGAGTGCCGTGTATATAAATATAACGGCGCATGGTATCGCCAGAACCCAGACGGTTAAACCCCGGCTCACAACCGGACAGCCAGAGAATGCGCGTCAGTATCCAGTCGCGATCGGGAAAAGCTGCCGCCAGTTCCGCATTGTATATTTCGCCGGTGGGGCGACGACGCACAAAGACGGTATTTTCAGAGCAATTTGCACCGATTTTGGCTCGGATGATATGACGGCCGCGCGGCGTGCAATGACTACCCGTCTGTTCTCCCACTCCGTGGGCTGCTGTGGAAACCGCATAGTGCGCCTGTCTTACACCCTCCTCGTCAAACAACTCAAGCGTTTGATTTTTAATATTAATATTAATATTCATTGCAGCTTCTTCTGTGCCCTGCGCATCGCAAAAAAAGCGCTGAGCATCGCCCCGCACTCGTCTGCCAGCACCCCGCCCGTCACCTTAGTGTGGTGATTCAATCGCGCCTCGGCAAACACATTGAGCAGGCTGCCGCACACACCAGTCTTGTAATCCGTCGCACCGTACACCAATCGGGCAAGCCGCGCATGCATGATGGCACCCGCACACATCAGGCAAGGCTCCAATGTCACATACAGATCGCAGCCGACCAGTCTGTAGTTGCCTAATGATTGCGCCGCCTGCCGTAGCGCCTGCATCTCGGCGTGCGCGGAGGGGTCGCGTCCCGAAATCGGGGCGTTGTATCCGCGCCCGATGATTTCGCCGTCCTTTACCACCAGCGCGCCCACCGGCACCTCGCCCATGCCCTGCGCCTGTTGTGCCAGTTCGAGCGCTGCCCTCATGTACTGTTCGTCGTTAGTCATCAGGAGCTCATCTAAAATTAAACCAGCCGTTTCGTGCATCACCTGTACGTGCCGGGACTTTAATTTTCCCCTCAATGGGACAAAATCGTAGAACGACGAACATACATGAAAAAACAACCATCACCCTAAAACCATCCGTTCAATCCGCCTGTCTGCCGACAGGCGGACAACAGCTTTTTAAAGACCAACTTGTCAGCGGCCCTGAGGCCGGGATATTAAACCGAGTCGGAATCCGGATAGAATAGTTCTCGCGAGGACATTGCCACCTGGCAATAACAAGTAAATTCGCCATGCCCGTTACCGGTTCGTGCCTTTGGCATTGAATTTAAGATCTTCCACATAAGTTCTGCCCGGATACTGAAAGGCCACCGGACCATCAGGCTCAGCGTGGATAAACTGGTGTACGAAGGGATCTTTTGAGGCCAGCATGTCAGACGATTCGCCTTCCGCAACTACCACACCGTCATGAATGAAATACACATAATCGGCGATTTTAAGCGATTCCGACATATCGTAAGTGACGACCACCGAAGTCACACCCAGCGCATCGTTCAGCCTTCTTATTAAATTTGCTATAATATTCAAAGAGATAGGATCAAGCCCGGCAAATGGCTCGTCGTAGATAATTAGTGCAGGATCTAGCGCAATCGCGCGAGCCAGCGCCACACGCCGCTCCATACCGCCCGACAAATCCTTGGGCATCAGACTATGCGCGCCGCGCAAACCGATCGCCTGCAACTTCATCAACACCAGATCGCGTATCATCTCTTCGGACAGACCGGTATGCTCGCGCATCGGAAAGGCCATGTTGTCGTACACCGACAAATCGCTGAACAGACCGCTCACCTGAAACATCATGCCCATTTGGCGGCGCACCGCATACAGCGCCTCGGTATTTAGCTCGTGGATCACCTGTCCCTGAAAGGTCACGCTGCCGCGATCCGGCTTTAACTGCCCGCCAAAGTGATGTAGCAGAGTGCTCTTGCCACATCCGCTCACCCCGAGTATCGCTACTACCTTACCATGCGGTATGTTGAGATTAATGCCTTTGAGCACCTTCGTTTTGCCATAGGAAAAATGCAGATCGCTGACTTCGAGTAAATTGGTATGCTTCAATATCTTTCCTTAATAAGCGCTTAATATCGCTTTGGATGTTATCATTTTTTACGTTGCGCAATCCGCCAACACCGCATTTTAAAACAATCATGACCTCACCCGCTCAACAAATCCTTCACGACGTTTTCGGTTACACGCGATTTCGCGGCGAGCAACAGGCCATCGTCGAACAAATCGCCGGCGGCGGTGATGCGCTGGTGCTGATGCCGACCGGTGGCGGAAAATCACTTTGTTATCAAATACCGGCATTAATACGCCCGGGCGTCGGCATCGTCATCTCGCCGCTGATTGCGCTGATGCAGGATCAGGTCGATGCCCTGCGCCAGCTGGGTGTCAATGCCGCTTATCTCAACTCCAGCCTGACGGCGGAAACCGCACGCGAGGTACAGGGGAAATTGCTGCGCGGCAAACTCGATTTGCTCTACGTCGCGCCGGAACGGCTGATGAACGCCAACTTTTTAGGCTTGCTCGAACAACTACAGTCCAAAACTGGCCTGGCGCTGTTCGCCATCGACGAGGCGCATTGCGTCTCGCAATGGGGGCATGACTTCCGCCCGGAATATCGCGAACTGACCATATTGCGCGAGCGCTTCCCTGCCGTGCCGCGTATCGCGCTCACCGCCACGGCGGACGCGCCGACACGCCGCGAAATCGTGGAACGGTTATCGCTGGAGCAGGCGCGCCAGTTCGTCTCCAGCTTCGATCGCCCCAACATACGCTACCGCATCACCATAAAATCCAGTGTCATCAATCAACTGCAAGACTTTATCCGCAAGGAGCATCCGCAGGATGCGGGCATCGTATATTGTCTGTCGCGTAAACGCGTGGATGAAACCGCCGCAAAATTAAGGGAGCAAGGCTGGGATGCACTGCCCTATCACGCGGGTCTGGATGCCGCCACCCGCGCCGCCAATCAAAGCCGCTTCCTGCGCGAGGAAGGCGTGATCATGGTCGCCACCGTGGCTTTCGGTATGGGTATAGACAAACCCAACGTGCGCTTCGTCGCGCATATCGACCTGCCCAAAAGCATGGAAGGTTACTACCAGGAGACCGGACGAGCCGGACGCGATGGCCTGCCCGCTGATGCCTGGATGGCGTATGGTTTGGGCGACGTGGTCTCGATGCGGCAGATGCTCATGCAGGGCGATGCGCCCGAAGAGCGCAAACGGGTAGAATTACAAAAACTAGACGCACTGTTGGGCTTTTGTGAATCGACCGAATGTCGCCATCAGACCATCCTGCGCTATTTCGGCGAAGCGCATCCTGGCAACTGCAACGAATGCGACAACTGCCTGACCCCGGTGCAGAACTGGGACGCTTCACGCGAAGCGCAGATGGCCCTGTCGTGCGTCTATCGCACCGGACAACGCTTCGGTGTCGGGCATCTGGTCGATGTACTGCTGGGCAAACAAACCGAACGCACTGCCAAGTTCGGCCATCAGCAACTCTCCACTTTCGGCATCGGCCTGGCGCACACGGCACAACAATGGAGCAGCATCTTCCGGCAACTGGTCGCAGGCGGATTTTTGGAGGCGGATATGGAAGCCTATGGCGGGTTGAGGCTGACCGAGTCGGCAAGGCCGGTACTCAAAGGTGAGCAGAAGGTATCCTTGCGCCGCGATGCGGAACCGGTAAAACGGGCACGAGAGACGCGGGATGGCAAATCGCGCGAGCCGTTTTCAGGCGCGAATGAGGACCGATTGTGGCTGGCGCTCAAGGCCAAACGGATGGCACTGGCCCGCGAACAGGGCGTGCCGCCTTATGTCATTTTTCACGACAGCACACTGATGGAGATGCATGATCAACGCCCCGGCAGCCTGACCGAAATGGGCCGCATCAGCGGTATCGGTCAGGGCAAATTGACGCGCTACGGCGATGACTTTCTTGCAGTCATTGAAGACAATACATAACGTACGCCCAGCCAGCGTAGCCCGCCTGCATGGGGGGTGAAACTGCTTGAGCATGTTTGGAATGCAATGCCCTGTAAAGCTGTCGTTGTGATGCAGGGAATGCCCTTCTTCTGCTACGAGAAGAAGTGAGCCGAAGCGGCGGTGACTTGTCGACACTGGCAAGGTGACGAAGTCCGTGGGAAACGGGGTTTGCGGCGAAGCGGTTACGCCAAGATGAACTTCTAGGCTGAGCATGGGACGGTTGAGGAACACGAACCTATTGAAACGCACCTGAGGGTTGAAATGTCACCCCTGCCTACACCGTTTAACAGGCAGGATGTGGATCAGTTCCAGTCAGATATATGGACTGGGAATGCGAGTACAGGTCAGACAGGTATGCTGATCCGTATGGGGTCATGGAAAGCGCGTAGTTAGGCCATGACATCTGCGACGACTTGCAGAAAGCAAGGATAAAGGCTGCGATAGGCAACCTCGCCCATGTGTTGAGTCCAGCATGTGAACTGGGGAAGGTTCGCACAGATGATAAGGGAGTGAGCCCCCGATGATGTGCGAATTGGCGGAGCCTCCGTAGTAGTCCGAGATTGGGAAAGCCGGTCACATGGCGAAGGGAGGTAGTTTAAGTGGTTTGTTTGGTCGATTAACTGACCACAATGAGGTGAAGACCTTTGATAATCAGTGAAATGCAAAACAAACTGGCGATATGGTCAACGGAGAATAAAGAACGTAAGTTTGATCGTCTCCTGCGACTGGTTGCCGACAGAACGTGGCTCATCGAAGCGGCTCGTATTACGCTGGCCTCCAGCGGAGCCAAGACGCCAGGTGTGGACGGTGTCGATAAGCGAAAGATGGAAGAAAATCTTCATCATGAACTTGCGACGATACGCACAGAACTGTTGACGGGTTCGTACAACCCGCTACCAGCACGGCGTGTTTATATTCTGAAAGCAAATGGCAAGATGAGGCCACTGGGTATTCCTTGTCTACGGGATCGCATCGTACAGCGCGCTATGTTGATGGTCATGGAGCCGATATGGGAAAGCGATTTCCACCCGGTCTCTTATGGATTCAGGCCGGCGCGCAGCGTGCACCATGCAATTCGCACGGTGAAGCTTCAATTGCAAGATAGTGGGCGCGGTAGCAAAGGACGTTGGGTCATTGAGGGCGACCTCGCCAGCTACTTTGATACTGTTCATCATCGGCTACTTATGAAGGCAATCCGCAAACGAATTGCCGATCAACGTCTACTCGACTTGCTTTGAAAGTTGATCAAGGCAGGCTGTATTGATCGCGGTCTATTCCGTGCCTCAAGTGAAGGTGTTCCGCAAGGGGGCGTGATTTCCCCATTGCTCTCCAATATCATGCTGCATGAATTCGATACTTGGATGGAAGCGAACTACCTCAACGAGAAGAAACGTAGTGTCCGATGGGGATGGAATGAAAGTGTTCGTCAACAGTGGCCTATCGCGGTACGCGAACAGCGGCAGTGGAAACCAGCAATATCCTACTGTCGCTATGCAGATGATTTTGTGTTGGTTGTAAAAGGAACCAAGGCCGATTCGGAGGTAATGCGTGAGGCTTGCCGAGGGTTCCTTGAAGATCAGCTCAAACTTACGCTGAATATGGATAAAACCCGTATTACGCATGTGAATGATGGCTTTGTATTTCTGGGTCATCGCATCATCCGCAAACGCGGGCCGCGTGGACGCATGCGCCCTGTAAGCATGATCCCGTGGGAGAAATATCGACGCTTTGCCGAGAAGTTGGTCAAGCAACTGTCTGGTGATTACAGTAAGAATCGGATGGATATGATGGAACATCTCAACCGGCAACTTGGTGGATGGGCAGCCTTTTATCAGTACACCGACCATACAGCAACCATGTTTAGCAAGCTGGATCGCACTGTCTTCTGGAAATTTGGATATTGGCTTGCGCGCAAGTACCGATGCGGCTTCCGGTCGCTGATGCGTGACTATATCGACGCGCCAGAACCAGGGCAAGCAAAGACGTGGGTTCTGGAAGGACAAAACAGTCGGGGCTGGTATGGGGCGATAGCACTTCGTCGTCTTATTACTAGTCGTAAAGGGCATTTTACGTGGCGAACCCCATCAGAAAATCCGTACATACTGCGCGAGGAAATTCGGCACACGATTGAATCACGCTATGCTGACGTTGCCTTTGCTATGAGCAACACTTAAATGGAGAGCCGGATGCATTGAGAGGTGCAAGTCCGGTTCGGAGAGGAGAGGCAGGGAAATAGTTCGACTACGCCCTGTCTCTTACTCTACTACTCAGGTAGCACGAACCTAAACGCCGGAATTCAAATTAGCTGAATCGGGGTTGATGCGGACTTCCCTGAAAGGTTTTGGTAAGAGCATAGAACGGATTCTCTCCCTGTTTATGCAGAGAGGCAAGGTAGGAACGAATCACGCAGAATGCCTCAACGCCATCCTGAGTGCGAAAGCCCCCCCGATATTTTTGGCTATGTCGCAATTCACTAGGTTCTGTTGACGTTTCATCGTAGCCATAAAAGCACTGAGGCAAATGACATCCCCATGTAATTAATGGCTTTTTTCTCATATCGAGTGGCGATTCTGCGGTAGTGTTTGAGCTTGCCGAACAGGCATTCGATGGCATGACGTTCCTTAATAATGCCAATAATCACACTCACAACTTCAATTCGATTCGATTTTGGCGGGATGACGGCTTTTATTTTCTGGCATTCCAACCACGTTCTCAACTCGTTTGTG